>Ga0209430_1001363_pt1 | contig 18314 bp, 9 predicted proteins | sample BarGraIncub1133A_FD_184504 | JGI IMG/M metagenome (GOLD analysis project Ga0209430, IMG submission 184504) | Arctic peat soil microbial communities from Barrow, Alaska - Barrow Graham LP Incubations 11-33A (SPAdes) (version 2) | ecosystem: Environmental > Terrestrial > Soil > Wetlands > Peat... | reverse complement strand
GAAAGCCATCGGAACCGGTGCGACCAGTCCCATCGAACACGACAAGAACAATAACGTAGTCTATGGCAGCAATGGCAAACCGATGCAGCTGTATTACGATTACGACAATACCAAATATGCGTTTACCGGTGGGGATGCCATCTATGAGGACATCAACCACGACGGTAACATCAACAAATACGACATCGTCTATTTGGGTAGTTCCTTGCCTAAACTGACCGGAGGGTTCGGCTTCCGCCTGTTTTACAGACGCGTCAGCATGAACGCTCAGTTCAACTACCGATACGGAAACAAGATCATCAACAAGGCAAGAATGTTGGCAGAATGCATGTACAACACTGACAACCAAAGTACGGCAGTGAATTACCGTTGGCGCAAGGAAGGTGATGGCGCCGATGGATCCATGGTCATACCCCGCGCTTTGTATGGAGCCGGCTACAATTGGCTGGGTAGTGACCGCTACGTTGAAGATGGATCGTTCATTCGTTTGAACAACCTGCAAATCTCCTATTCTCTAGAACCTGCGATACTCAAAGCAATTGGTTTATCACAACTGAGCCTCTATGCCAGTGTGGACAATGTTTTCTGCCTGACCAAATATACCGGCGTCGACCCCGAAGTATCTTACGGAGGCTACGGTGTTGTTTCCGATAATGCCACTACCCCCAGAGCAAAGTCCTTCACTTTAGGTATTACCGCCACTTTTTAAAAGCATCGAATAATGAAACATATCAGCCAATTTTTAACGTACAAACCGATCAAACGTATCGTACGTGGTTTACTTTTCTTTTTCGCAACGTTGATGCTTTTCAGCTGCGACAGCTTCCTCAACATCACCCCGTTGAACTCCATTGTCATGGAGAACTACTGGGAAAAGGAAAGTGAAGTGAACAGTGTTGTCATGTCCTGTTACTATAATATGGAACAGGGAGACTTTATGAGACGTGTCATTTTATGGAGCGAAGTTCGTGGAGATAATCTGACGGAAGGCTCCGGTCTATCTCTGAATGTAGAACTCAACGATTTTTACACGAACAATCTCAATTCATCGAACAGCAACATCAACTGGGCACCATTCTACAAGGTGATCAATCTCTGCAATACGGTACTTTACTACGCACCAAGAGCACAAAAAAATGACGGGAACTTCTCTGTCGATGAGCTTAGAGCTTATGAAGCAGAAGCCAAAAGCATACGTGCACTTTGTTATTTTTACCTGATTCGTTCTTTCCAAAAAGTACCATTGGTCACACAGGCAACCATCGGTGACGATGAAAACTTCCAGATTGCAGCTTCCTCGGAAGAGGAAGTGCTCACTCAGATCACCAGTGACCTGACCTGGTCGCTGGATTACATTTGGGCGAACAATTATTTCGACAACGATGCCAGTAAGAAGGGGCGTATCACGCTTGCAGCCGTTCAATCCATTTTGGCCGATGTTTACCTGTGGAAAGGTGACTACGACAACTGCGCAAATTACTGTGATTTGGTCATTAACGATAAGAAAACAGAAAAAGAAGCGGAGTCACTTTACAGTGAAATTGGCGATTTCAAAGGTTATCCACTGTTGAAATCGACAACCCAGAACGGTGAGCCCCATTATGCCTACACCAGCATCTTTGGAAACAAGAACTCTTTTGAAAGCATCTTTGAGTTGCAATTTGACGAAAACATCCTAAGCAATCAGGGCGTTTCCAACTATTACGGTGGTATCGCCAACATCAATCCGGGTTTGTTCAGTTCAGCCTTCTACCTCATCAATCAGGGAAGTTCCGATTTGTTCTCCAATAAAACGGATGTCCGATTATCTGAAAACATCAACTATACAGGGACAGCACTTAAGTCGTATGCCGTAGACAAGTACCGAATTGCCAGTTGGACTTCAGCAGAAACCCCACTACTGCGTTCTACCGCTTCCAACTGGATTTTATACAGACTCACCGACATTATGCTCATGAAGGCTGAAGCGTTGGCATACAGCAATAAAAATCCGGAGGAAACCATCAATCTGGTCAAAGCAGTGAACTTTAGATCCTGCAAGGACACCACCAAACTGACTTACGATCCAACCAACCTAAAAGAGCTGGTCCTGTCTGAACGCCAGCGCGAATTGATGTTCGAAGGCAAAAGATGGTACGACCTGGTACGTATGGTACGCCACAGCACCAATCCTACCCAGATGATGTCCACGTTGAGAAGCACTTACCTGATGCGACGCTACCAAGCCAACGGTTCTGATATTGTCAATCGACTGGGTTCAGTAAACACCTTGTATTTGCCTATAGCTCAAAGTGAAATAAACACGAATCCTTTATTGGAAGATGCACAGAATCCAGCCTACAAATAAACAACAGAAGATGAAAAAAAATAGAATACATGCAACCGCTTCAGCCCTGATGCTCTTGCTCCTTTTTCAGGGATTATTTGTAAGTTGTTTCGACGAGGGAGTTAACCAGAAGAATTACAACACTTTTGTTGGACAGACCATTGCCGATTATTTGGAAAGCAACGTGAAATACAGTGAATTCACCCAAATTCTGGAACGTGCCGGGATGAAAGGGTTGATGGCTTCCTACGGTTCCTATACCTGTCTGGCATTGACAAACACAGCCATTGACACGTACATCAGCACCTATTACAACGGTAGCACCGTAGCAACACTCCCCGACTCCGTCATCAATGCCATTGCAAAAAGTCATTTGATCGACAAAATGTACCTGACCTCCGAGATGTCAACCGGTTACCTGGCAACGCCCAACATGTACGACCGCAAAGTGCAGGTCAGTATTGAAAAGGAATTTGACAGCACATTGAATGACAGCACGACTGTGTTCGTATTTAATTCATCTTCGCGGATCCTAATTGCCAACGACACGGTCAGCAATGGTGTGATACATACTATTGACCGCGTACTGGAGCAGTCCAGCTATGCCCTGCCCGACTATATGGCATCCATTGCAGACACCGTGGGTATCTCGCTGTTCGTAGATGCATTGAAAGCCACCGGCCTGGCGGACTCCCTTCTTCCGATCGAAGATAAAAGTCCGACCATGGCTGCACGGTTGACACAACTGGCTGGCAAATTCCAGGGCGACTACAAAGTTCCCAAGTCACGCAAATATGGTTTTACCGTTTTTGTCGAATCAGATCATGTTTTTGCTGGCATACAAGATCCGAAAGTGGACAAACCCATTTTTACGAACGAAAAGGATGCCGACCTGAAATCACTCTTCAACTATGCCAAAGCCATTTATGACGAGGTTTACCCTGAAGATAAAGACTTATTTGATGCGGATTACACCAACCCGAAAAACCCTTTGAACCGCTTCATCGCCTACCACATCCTAAAACGTAATGTCAGTTACTCAGGCTTGGTTACTTCAGGTCCTTGGTGGTCGGTCAACGAAGGTGGCGATTTCAACGAGTACTTTGAAACAATGTGTTCCAACAGTCTTCTAAGATTACAAATGGTTTCCAGCAAGAGCAACGCCATTTACCTTAATCGGTGTGATCGGTCTAACAATCTGATAGAAGGAGTTCCTGTGCTCCATGGTGCAGGATCAAGTTATTCCACTTTAAACGGCAATTTTCAATTAATCAGCAGCCCGCTCGCGTATACGCCAAATGTCGTAAACATGCTTAAGACAGAACGTATCCGCATAGACGTCAGCAGCTTGTTGTCCGAACTCACCAACAACAGCATCCGTCAGGACAATGACCTCAACTTAGCTGGTTGGTACTTCCCGACGGGTTATTTTGAAAGTGTCAACTACGATGACAATTGTCAACCCTCTTACGTTCGCTGGCCTTACAAAGCCGATGCCAGCCATTCTGACTTGGCTGCCTTTCAAACAGATCTCATGTTCTTTTCCGGTGATTATGATGTAACACTTCGCTTTCCTGCAGTTCCGGCAGGTCAGTACGAAATCCGGATTGGTTACAACTGCAACTCCCTGATGAGCATTTCACAAATCTATTTCGGATACAACAGAAAGAACATGCAGCCAGTAGGCATTCCATTGGACATGAACCTGACTGGAATGAGTCCCAAAGTTGGGATGTTGATGGACAATGGCTTGTTTGACGACATAAACGGCAATGTTGAAAATAATACGACCGGTCTGGTCACGCTGTCTGAAAATGATAAGGCCATGCGCAACCTAAGCTATATGAAAGGCCCAAATGCCATGTATCGTGTAGGTAATGACCGCATCACTCCTGGTGCGAAAGTGGTCAACAACTGGTGGTACATGCGTCGCATCATCACAACACAGACACTGGACAACAAGCCATTCTACCTGCGTTTCCGTAAAGTGGATGAACGAACCGGACGCATTCTGAACCTCGACTTCATCGAAATCTGTCCCAAAAGCGTCTATAATGGTTCTGAACCTGAACCCCGCAATTGATAAACCCATTCTATAAAAATACTGTTTATGAAAATACTCAAAAAAATGTCTGCCCGGGCATTACTCCTTGCCACCATTGCCATGCTTGTATCGTGCAATGAATCTTGGGTTGACCATTATGAAGCGAACGGCCAGAGTGGGGAGAAAACACTTTGGGAGGTGCTTACCGGTAATGAAGAATTAAAAAGCTTCGCTTCCATTCTCGAAAATGCCGGATATGACAAATACCTGAAAGGAGACCAAAAATACACCGTTTGGGCTCCAAAGGATTCCATCAAAACACTGCTAATAACTGGAGCGGATATGTCGGACGACGATATTCTGATTCAAATAGTGAACAACCACATTGCCCGCAGTGAGGTTTCCGTATCCTCGCTAACCATTGATACGGTACGAATGCTCAATGGTAAAGAAAAGGCACTGGGTCATAGTTCAGCCGGAACAGCAACTTTCGATGAAATTCCAATAACGACCAAAAACGTCATCTGCAGCAATGGCATCCTTCATATCATTGAACATCAGTCACCCTTCGACAACAACATCTGGAGTTACATTCGGCAGGATGCTGAACTGACCAGCATGAGCAACTATCTGTACAGTTTTTCCATCACTGAATTCGACCCTGCAAGCAGCACCCAAAGTGGTGTTAAAAACGGTCAGAAAGTTTATTCAGACTCTGTTTTCTTTACCTCGAACATCATGTGGTCGAAATTGGGTAACATCAACAACGAATCCTACAACTACTGGATGCTGGCACCAACCAATTCAGCCTGGAATGAAGCATTCACAACCTTTGGTAAATACTACAACTATCCGGTTGGTACAGATACTACGTTTCACAATCAATACACCAAACAAGCCGTTGTAAACCAAATCCTCTACCAAGTCAATCGGCAGAAAAGCCCTGTTGACTCATTGACGTCCACAACAGGAGGCATTTTCCATACTCCGTTTGCGACTGGTGGCCTATTTTCAATGGTTTTTGACACAGTCAAATGCAGTAACGGAACTATCTTCAAAACGTCCAGTCTATTGATGAAACCGGAAGAAACGTTTGTGAAACCCATCGTAGTGGAAGCTGAAAATAGCGACTATGTAACCGATAAGCTAAATTGTGCCACCACCGATGCTGAGGTCATGGTAACCGCGGCCAACATCCGATTGTCAAACAACCGCTTTATGAAGTTCACACCCGTCAGTAGCAAACTTCGCCCTAGCGTGACCTTTGCAGTGCCCAACACACTATCCGGCACCTACGACATAGGCGTCGTATTCGTTCCCCAGAACCTGACCAGAAATGGATGGACTACAACCGTCGATCAATTCCCTGGCCTTGTTTCACTGACGCTGAGCGATGCCAATGATAAGACCAGTAATGGTTACATCACCGTTGCATCGGCGATAGTCTCTGCTAGTAAAATGGATACAGTATGGGTGACAAAAGGACATATTTTCCCCAAATGCGACTATTTCCCAGATAACATTCCCAGCAAAGCCAAAGTCACGGTGAATGTGGCCAGTGTTGTAAAGCCAAGTCAGACAGCAACTTATACCCGTAATATGTACATTGACTGCATCGTACTGAAGCCTACTATCAAATAAAAAGAACATGAAGAAAATACTATACAGCTTAAGTCTTTTGTTACTGATTGCAGCCACTGGCTTATCGGCATTTGCACAGAACAGCCCTGCAAAACCGCTTGCAAAGAAAATTATACTGTTGGAATACAACGGGGTTGTCATCGATGAAGCAACCGGCAAAGCTATTCAGGGAGCCATCATTCATGCCACAGGAGAAAAGCGTTACAGTTCGATGACAAAAGTAGACGGTAGTTTCAGCATCAAAGTGCCTTCCTATACCGGACAAATCACCTGCCAAGTGCCTGGTTATAATGACGTACAGACGCATTTGACCAAAGTGATGAAGAAAATCAGTATCCACATGTTTCCAGAGAATTTTAAGACGGATTACCCAGAGCAGACCAAAACCACCAACAGCAATTCCACGGACAATTTCAGCACGATTTCCGCCCTCACCATTGAAGAAAAAATTGCCACTGATTTGGGTGCCGATGTACGCAGCCTGCAACGTTCAGCGAATCCTGCACAAGGTTCAGCCTTATTTATCGGTGGTTTCAATTCACTGAATGCCAATAGCCAACCTCTTTTCGTTGTAGACGGGGTCATTTGGGACACACAGAGCAACCGCTCCCTGATGCACGATGGTTATTTCAACAATGTGTTGTCAGCCATTAGTGTGAACGATATTGAAAAGGTGACTGTTGTAAAAAATGCCACGGCACTTTATGGAAGCAAAGGGGGCAACGGCGTCATTCTGATCGATACCAAACGGTTCAAGAGCATGGCTACACGCATTGACGTCACCCTTTCCACAGGTGTGGAAACCATGCCAAATTTGCCATCGATGATGAATGACAGCCAATATAGGTTATACGCCACCGACCTGATTGGCAATTCTAATTCCTCTGCCGATTATCTGGATGATCTGACCAAGGACAAACAGAAATATGCGACCTACCACAACAAGACAGACTGGACCGATTACACCTACCGCAATGCCTTGACACAAAACTACGGCGTGAATGTTCAGGGTGGAGACGAAATCGCAGGATACAACCTTTCAGTCGGTTATGTCAATGCGCAAAGCACACTGGTTTCCAATGATTTTTCACGTCTCAACCTTCGGTTCAACACCGATGTCAATATTGCTCAGAACGTCACCAGCATGTTGAACATCGCTTACAGCAACACTACCCGCGATTTACGCGACGAAGGTGCACCCTCCGACTACAGCAGTTCAACGGTTTTATCTCCTGGCTTTCTCTCCTTAATCAAGGCACCCATCTTGAATCCATATCAATTCGATGCCGAAGGTGCTTTAACACCTACCCTGGCCGACAATGACCGATACTTTGGTCTGGCCAATCCGGTGTCCATACAGAAAAATGGAGAAGCCAGCAACAAGAATCGCCTGAAGTACAACCTATTCTCCCTGAATATCATTCCAAAATGGCAGATCAACAAGTCGATGTTCCTAAGTGAACAGTTCAGCTATTTGCTAAACAACATTACGGAACGTTATTTTTTGCCGGACGAAGGTGTACCAACGTTTTTAGTGGACGGTTATGATGCCATTCTGAATGAATCGAAAGTCATGTCGAGCATGCAAACGTCCTTATACAGCGACACCCGGTTTGGTTGGAACAAAACCCTTTCAGCCAACAAGATCAATGTTTTCGGAGGTTTTCGCTACATGAGAGACGTTTATCAACAGGACGGTATCGTAGTCAACAACACCGCTTCCGACAAAATGCCTGACATTACCAGCACCTATGATAACCGCAAGGTACAAGGTGTCAATGAAGGCTGGGCTTCGACCGCACTTTATATGAATGCCGATTACAATTACGCTGAAAAGTATTTCCTTCAGGGTACTGTCACGACAGAAACCTCCACGCGGTTTGGAAAAAACGCCACCGGTGGTATTAAACTGAGCAATTATGTTTGGGCTATTTTCCCGTCCATTCAGGGAACTTGGGTTGTTTCGGCTGAGCCGTTCTTTCAGAACATCAAGGGTATCGACTACCTGAAACTGAACGCCGGATTTGATCAATCGGGCAACGACGACATCGATTGTTTTGCATCGCGTACCTATTTCTCTTCTGAATCCTTCTTGAACCAGACAGCAGGACTTTCGCTGACCAATATCGGTAACGATCAACTAAAATGGGAGACCACTTCCCGTGCCACTGCCGGTCTTGAAATAAACCTGCTGAACAACCGCATCGGAGTAACAGCCAATATCTTTCAGAGTAAAACCAACGACTTGCTCACGTACAAGACCTTGTCTGGCGTCAGTGGTCTGAGAACCTATCTCTGCAACGAAGGCGCTTTGAAAAACACCGGTTTTGATGTTTCCGCACGCGTAAAAATGCTGAACAGTAAAACTTTTCAATGGGAATTGGGTGCAAGTGTTGGTCACTACAAGAACGAAATAACCAGCCTACCAGAAGTTTCCTATACAACCAAGCTCTATGGTGCAGAAGTGCTCACGAAAGTGGGTCAGCCGGCTGGCGTTTTCTACGGTTACCAAACACAGGGTATTTTTACTACTACCGAAGAAGCTATTGCCGCCAATCTTAAAAATGGAAGCGTAGAAGGTAAATCCTTTCGTGCAGGAGATGTACATTTTGTGAATCAAAACACCGACAACGTCATTGACGCATCCGACAAAGTCATCATCGGAAATCCCAATCCAGACCTGTATGGCAACCTATTTAACCGGTTCAGCTATAAAAACTTCACCTTAAACGTCGTTTTCAACTATTCCTTGGGCAACGACATCTACAACTACCAACGTTCACAACTCGAGGCTGGCAGCAACTACTTCAACCAAACCACCGCCTTGGTGAACCGTTGGTCTTACGAAGGCCAGCAGACAAGTCTTCCACGTGCCACTTACGGAGATCCAATAGGCAACAGCCGGTTCTCAGACCGTTGGATTGAAGACGGCTCCTACCTGCGAATGAAATCGCTTACTTTGAGTTATCAGATACCCATCACGAATACCTATTTGCAAGGAATCACGCTGTGGGGTACAGCCAACAACCTGTGGACCCTGACCAAATACCTTGGCAATGATCCGGAAGTTTCCATGAGCAACAGAACGCTTTACCAGGGAATCGACAGAGGCTTGCTTTCATCTGGACGCAGTTTTATTCTCGGCGTCAATATCAACTTGTAATTTATACGACTATGAAAACTATAAAGTCCTTCCTGTTAGCCGGTGCACTTATTGTTGCAGCAGGAACAGCATTCACTTCCTGCGATGTGAATACGACCACGGTCATGTTTGCTGAAGACCATAACCTGACCTCTGCCCGCGATACCGTATATTCCGTATTGGGCATCATCAACAAACTGCAAATGCTGGCGGACCAAACCGTTTTGTTGGGCGAAGTACGTGGTGACCTGGTCACTACGGCCTTGGAATTCAATGAAGGTGAAGATTTCACTGCTTTAGGCAAACTCGCCAATTTTGAGCAAGGGGATGATACCACCTACAACAATTACAGCAACTACTACGCCGTCATCAACAATTGCAATTATTTTATCAGTCGCGCCAACGAAGACCTGATGAGCCATCAACAATCCATTTTCCTGAAGGAAATTGCTGTCGTAAAAGCCTATAGGGCATGGATGTACCTGCAATTAGCCAAGATTTATGGAACAGTTCCTTTTTACACAGAGCCGCTGCTCTCCTACTCAGACATTCAAGCGGTTGCCAACGATCCGACAAACCGAAAAGGGATGAAGGACATTTGCACCTGGCTCATAGAGGACTTGAAGCCGTATGTCGAAGTGAGCACTCCCTCTTACAGTTCCTTCACCTATGGGGACAATGTGACCATTGATTCCCGGTTGTTCTTTTTTCCCATCAAACTCGTACTCGGAGACTTGTATCTTTGGAAGGGGACCTATACGAGTGAAGCTGATGATTACGCGAAAGCAGCTCAATACTATCGAGACTACCTATACGAAAATGAAAAATTAGCTTCGTCTACCTTTGCCATCAAATACACAACGGACCAATTCTTGGGCATCAATTTCAACAGCTGGAGATCGCAATTTTCCCAAATAACCAGTGCTGACCGAATCGCTGTCATTCCAATGGCATTAAAAGCCGCCTATGGCAGAACAAGCAATGTTTCGTCCATTTTTAGTTCCAAACTGGTATCCTCCCCACAATTGGACGACCTCTCCGATTCAACCTTTTATTGTTATGCTTCCAACACCACAGAATTCAGCCTGATTCGGGACAGCATCTATACGAGCACATGGTACAATTATACCTATACACCTGGAGAACTAGCATATACAAGGGGTGACCTGAGGCTGGACGGCAGCTGCATGAGCAATCTGAGCGGTACAAAAGGAGGACGTTTCATCACCAAGCAAAACGCCTCAAATCCACACGTCACCATTTATAGAACTGGGATTGTTTATTACAGACTGGCCGAAGCCATCAACCGGGCCGGTTTTCCCATCACGGCATTCACTATGCTGAAATATGGTCTGAGTACAGGCAACCTGATCAAATACGACAAAAACGGAGAATACGCCCGTCTGAAAGCCAGTGGCTACACTTTTTTCGATCTGGGCGACAATCAAAACATCGGACTTCATGCCAAGGGATGTGGCAATACAGAAATGGATGCGTTGCATTACTCGTTCCCCACTATTAATGTAGTGACACCCACTATTTCAGACAGTATTGATGCCGTTGAAAACCTGATTTGCAATGAAAACGCTTTTGAAAGTGCTTTCGAAGGTCAACGATTCTTTGACTTGATGCGCATGTCCATTCGTCGCAACGATCCATCGTTCCTCGCTTCCAGAATTGCCCGCCGCAACCATCCAAACGCTTCGGACAGTGAAATTCAAGCCACAGCATTGTATCAAAAACTCTTAAATACGAGTAATTGGTATTTACCGATGATAGACAAGTAGTCTTTCGTCTTATCTTTATGTCCTATTTATAACCAATTTATAATGACCAAATTTCTGAAATGTCTGTTATTGTTCACATTCGTTGTACTAAGCCCGATTAACACTTTCGCCAAGCGTACCTTCATTCATCCCGGTATTAGCTACACCCAAGCAGATCTGGATCGCATGAAGGCCATGGTGGCTGCCAAACAGGAACCATACTATTCCTCCTACCTCAAGATGAAAGCGGATGGTTTCTCAACCCGCGGAGGACGGACTACTGGATTGACCCGCATAAACGAAGGCGGGTTCAACGGCACCATCGGAGCCGATGGCCGAGGTGCCCTACAGCAGGCATTGATATGGAAAATTGAGGGAGATTTGACGTATGCCAACCGAGCAGTGGATATTTTGAATGGTTACAAAACCCTTGTCAGTGCCAGCAGCCGGGGTACCGGACCGCTTGACAACGGGAAAATTTACATGCTGATCGATGCAGCAGAACTGATGCGTGACTACAGCGGTTGGGCTGCAGCAGACCAACAGGCATTTAAAAACATGCTGGTTCATCCGGGTTACAGCAGCAAAACAATACCCTCCAGCCATTACAGCCTCGATGACGCGGTGAATGACGTTACGTTTTACTGGAATATTTACAACGGAGACTCAGGCCGTTTCGGGAACCAGGGAATCTTTGCATATCGCGGTCTGATGGCCATGGGAATATTCATGGACAACGACACCATTTATGACCGTGCTTACCGAAAGTTTATGAGCCTGCCGCATCGCAGCGACGACCTGGCTTATCCTTCCGGACCTCCAGTCATCAACTACATAGCTGGAACGTATCCCACCAATATAGAATACAATTTGGGCAACCGCTTGAACACCATTCCAGACTATGGCTGGGACGATGAATTGAAGTACTATATCTATGAGAACGGTCAATGCCAAGAATCGTTCCGCGACCAGTCCCACACTTCGGTTGGCCTCACTAATTGCGTCGACATGGCTAAAATGGCCTGGAACCAGGGTGACGATATTTTTGATGCCTATAATGGCCTTCTTTTGAAGGGACTGGAGTGGAGCACCAGATATAATTTGGGTTACCGTTGCGCCAACCGTTGGCCGGGTGAAGAAATCTTCAACCCCACGGTCGAAAACGGACAGTTCCTGAGTAAATTGCTCCGTTGCATGCGTTGGAAAGGACTGGCCATGGCCGATGGGGATCGTGGAGCCGGTTGTGGCGAACGTGTTCGGATGCTGATGCAATACAAAATTCGGATGGGATTACCCGCCGACAGCATTAAATGGATACAGCGTGCCTACGATGAAATGATGGACAGTGTCGGTTATGAAATCGGGTATGTGGCACCAAACTGGTATTATGAGGAAAACGGTTGGGGGCACATACTCTCCTATCGCGGCGTTTGGCAGGCTGGTGATGCCGGCAAGTTCAGCAATTTCCTGCACGTTTCGGGCATACCCTCCGTTCCTGCTACAACCCTGAAAGCTGTGGATTATGATAGCTACAACAATGTGGCCGACGGACAAGGACATACCTACAGCAATGTCGGAAAAACTCGTAGCAAGCTCTACCGTACCGATGGAAACGTCGAAATTGAAGCCGGTAACGGTGGTTATGTTGTTACCAACATGGAAGATGGTGAATGGATGAGTTATACCGTCAATTGCAGCAAGATGGGACGCTACACGGTCAGCGCTGTTTATACAGCCTCATCCGATGGAGCCGGGTTCAGTGTGGTTGCAAACGACGGGTTGAAAGAAACAGGCACCCTACCCGCCACCCAAACCTATCAACAAGCTCCAGTCGGCGATGTTGTTCTGACAGTTGGAACCAACGTCATTCGAGTTTATGTCTCAGGTAAAAGCAATGTATTGAAATTAAGCGAACTGAAACTGGCTGAATCGACCAATATTCCAGCATACGTGTTTCAAGCTGGAGAATATTCGGCTGTGACCGGTACCGGTTCCCTTGCTGCAAACAACCAACAAATCACCTCTTCCTCGCTCGTTCTGTCCAAAGTCACCGTCAAACTGAATGACACCCAATACCGTATTACCAAAGATCGTTGTTATTTGGTACTGCACGGTACAAACCTTGACAATTCCCCCATTTTTTCAGGTTGCACCAGCAACAATCAGGTATTGGCAAGAACCAACAAACCCGTCTGGATGTTCAATCTGGGCGATGATGCAAAGGGGCAGATATTCGTTTGGAAAGCAGACAGCACGACTTCTACACTTTGGAAGGCGAATTTACTGGAAGCATACGCCAGTGGCGCCAATTTTACTTTGAACAGCCTAACCATGATCCTAAGAGCGGTAAACAGTTCCATTCCAGTAACAGTGGACGATATCAGCTTTTATACCAAACAGGAAATGGTAGCCAACTATCCAGACCTGGCCTCCACATTCGGACTCGGAACAAGTTTGGAATCAGTCCGCAAAGTGGTCGAAACGGATCAAAAAGTCTATTCAATCACTGGAAAATATATCCGAACCGTTCATACAGATTCTTGTTTGCATGCAGTCGAAGGCTTGGCTGCCGGCATGTATATCGTCAATGGTAAGAAGGTGATGAACTAACCTTCTATCTAATTTAGAAATAAAATTTCTTACTTTTGCAGAACAATTCATCCTGACACCCGGTCTCAGGTGAATTTAGACCGGGTATAAGCATACTTTACACCCGGTCATAACTATGCTAAGACCGGGTGTAAATATAAACCAATAAAGCCATGTCCCAGAAGTACTGTGTCCGTAAGAAAACCAATGTGTCCGTAGATAAAGAAAAAGCCCTTTTTTATGCTGTTCCCATAACGTCTGGAATCATTAATACGAAGAATTTGGCCTCCATTATTTCAGATCGGTGCACAGCAACGCCCTCGGATGTTTTACTGGTGCTGGATGCCCTGTCTACTGTGATGAAAGATCAGTTACTGCAAGGCAAGAAAGTCCATTTCAACGATATCGGCTTGTTTAGTCTTTCCTTAAGCAGCCCAGGTTTTGAAAATCCCAAGGACTGTACACCCAAAAAAGTGACAGCCAAACGAATATGTTTTTTGGCGGACAAGGAGTTGAAAAACTTGTTGCCAAAGGTTGAGTTTGAGCGGGTGGAGTAATGTACTTTACCCTCCAGTTGTCGTTTAGATTGTTTTTGTGAACAGAAGCTAGACTTGACAAACGTTGAAAAGCATACGAGAAAATTAGTTCTTCAGAATTTCGGGCACTAGGTAAAACTTGTAGGAATAGTTCTGCAACGGAATCAAATAGTTGTTAAGAGGCTTTGCACCCCAACTATCAATACCACCCACTCCCATTTGCTTGTAATCGATGTGGAGTTGGGTCAAAGAGGTTTTTACCACATCTGCAGCATGTCGATTATTTTGACTCATGCCGTTGTCAAGCTCACCATCCAACACATGTAATGCACTCATGTTGAGCAGGCTATCCGAATAGATCAGTAATCCGACACCCTTCGAATTGGATATTCTAAACCAACGGACATCCGTTTTATTACCAGTCTCCTGTGGAATCACATAGTGGAAATACTGCTCGGACACCTTTTGACGATAGACGCCTACTTGTGCGGCAAAATTTCGATCCTGGTAATTTTCAAACGGTCCTCGACCATAATACGTTAAAGATTCAAAACGGATGGTAAAATCCAATTCATACCAAATCGGGGAATCAATTTCAATGGAATCTCATTTCAATACGGAATGAATGTTCTGATAAACCTTCTTCATTTCCCAAACTCCAAGTGATGATGGAAGGGTGGTTTATATCCCGACAAATCATCCGCCTCACTCGATCCAAATGCGCCTTTTCCCAGATAGTACGGTTTGCCCATCCTTGAGCACAACTTCCACACCAACCTTACTTTTCTCTGAAAGTCGGTTCAACGAAAGCTGGACAGCTAAGGATCCATTGCAGTACGTACTATCCAATTCAGGATTCAAAACCACATTCTCGATATGAAGCGGATTTTGTGCCAACAAGTAACAATCTCTCTGAATACCACTTAACCGCCACATATCTTGGTCTTCCAGATAATTGGAGACTTCCCATCGCATGACCTTCATGGCGACAAGGTTTTTGCCATTGGGACGAAGAAAGGGGGTGATGTCAAACTCTGAACTGAGTTTGCTGTCGGTACCATACCCTACATACGAACCATTCACCCACACCATCAGGTTGGATTTGACTGCGCCGACGTATAAAATGATTCGTTTCCTTTTCCATTCTGGTCGGATGGTAAATTCCCTACGATACATGCCCGTGGGATTAAACTGCATGGGTATTTGTGGTGGATTTGGCTGGATTGCGCTTTTAACAGTGGAAAACCCAAAAACAAATAACAAAAGAATATTTATAGTATCCTCAACTTAAGATCAGTTATAAAATTGGTGTTTCATTTAATTGTGGGTATTGGCCTTATTTTTGTGTTTTTATCCGAAGGACAACGAGTGAGCTGGCAGGAAGCTCGCAGTTGAATACCCTTTTTACTTCTATGATTGAAGTGGATGGCTTATTGACCATCTTCGAATTTGGATCTCCAGCTAAGATCGTGTAATCAGCCAATGGAGCGAGATTCATATCTCCATCAAAAGAAATTTCCGTCTGAACATTGGTCGTTAGTATATTGACAAGTTTCACGATGATATCACCTGTCTTTGAATCTTTGACAACGGACGAAGCCACCCGTTTATCCATCGGTTCGGTCGATTGCGTCAACTGGATGGAAGATGGAAGATCGACATCCCCGGCATTGCAACCAAACAATTGTTGAACGTAATAATTGGGAGTAAGTTTCACCTCTTCGTTCGTAAAGAATATCATATCTGGCCTCCATTGGGTGTGCTTTTCTTTAGCAAGCAAAGGCGCATAAGAAGCCAAACTAACGACATCGCCATTACGTTCCAGAGAGGTCATATAAGCGGCTTCAGCTAATGCATTGTACAAAGTATTGTTTTGAGAGGCATATTCCCCAAGGTAAACCTTCGATCCACTTCGTGGATACGCATCGTAAAACCGTTGATTGTTGATGAACCACCCCGGCGACATGTAATAATGTTCATCTACCATAGGCACCTTTAAACGATCGGCCAATGCCCAACCTTCATCATAATCAGTTCCTTTGTTTGATGGACCGGTCGTACCAATCACGGTAATTTCAGGATGCTTCTCCCTTATTTTGTTGAAAATTTGGGTGAAACGTTTTTCAAATGCATCACTTATAAGGTCCTCATTACCAATGCCAATATACTTCATGTTAAAAGGTTTCGGATGACCGGCTGCAGCCCTTACTTTACCCCAAATTGTTGACGAATCGCCATTGGCATATTCAATCAAATCCAGTACATCTTGGACATAATGGTCCATTTCGCACATCGGAATGCCGTTTTGACCACCTCTCGAATTTTGACAACAGACACCTGCTGCCAAAACAGGTACAGGCATGGCACCTATGTCTTCGCAAAACTGGAAATACTCAAAATAGCCCAATCCAACGGTCTGGTGATAATTCCAAATATTTCGTTGTTCAATCCGTTGTTCCAAAGGACCTACCGTTTTCTTCCAGTCGTAGATGTTGGCGACACCGTCACCATGAGCAAGACATCCTCCCGGAAAGCGCATGAATGCAGGCTTCAAATCGGCAATTGCTTCTGCCAAATCAGCCCTCATCCCGTTCGGCCGCTTCTTGAAGGTATTTCGGGGAAAGAGCGACACCATATCCACTGCCACTTCTGCTTTATGGGAAACCACTATTGCCAGTTGTGCATTTATGACATTTTGACTAGAAACCAACGAAGCTTGGTATTTTTTCCAATCGGCTGAAAGCGGACCGACTTGTGTCTCGCCATAAATTTCTCCCTTTAGGCCTACAAGGCGAACAAACAATTTGACTTTTTTATTGGAAAGTGTCCTCGTGAACAAACTAAAATCGTACGTTTCGCCCGCTTTCAATGAAATTCCGTCAAAACCTTCGTTAAGGAGTCCTGTTCCTTTACCGCTCAGTACGGCATAATGTGTATTGGTAGGACATATAGGTGCAATTGTATCCATCCTTAAGGAACCGACACCTCTTTTTGGTTGGATCAGTTTCCAACTTTTGTAGGCGTTCCAAGTGCTGTCTCTATCAAACAAATCGCTTGTCCGATATTCAAACGAACGATTCTGAACCAACTCCGCATAAAGTCCACCGTCCGCTGCATAGTTGAGATCCTCAAAGAAAATGCCGAACAAATTTCCACTAATCTTACGAGGTTTGTTCAAGTCTATTTTCATTGTAGCAGTAACAGTCGTGGGCGGAAACAACTGCACATAGGTCGGTCTGTTCCTATCTGCACGAATCCAACCTTCTTTAGTCAATTCCAGTTCGACCACCTGAATGGAAGTACGACGTTGTTCGAATCCATCTTTCTTCTTATCTGCTCCGGTACGTCCTGGATGGGTGAAATAATACAGATACACCCTGTCGTTGTTGACGACCACATTGGCGTGCAATGCGTTGGGAATGTCATCCAAGCCAGTGCCCTCGTCATCTGGTAAAAGGGGGGAACCGGGCTGGACTTCCCAAGTCTCACCATCTTTGGAACGGTGCACCGTTTGTCCATTCCAGGTATCGATTATGAGCCAATAAAACCCTTTCCATTGAAAGGCAATGGGTCCCTCTCCCCGTATTTTCAAAGCTTCCTTTGGCTCTGACCATGAAAATAGGTCTTTGCTTTCCGTCACATTAATGTGCGAATAGTTTTGTTGGTCCTTATAATACATACGCCAGGTTCCATCCGGCATCCGAAGTATATCCGAATCGATGACTCGGGTTCCCAACTGACTGAGCCGACTTTCATATTTCCAGACACGCATATCGGTGCTGGTGAGGTGCGAAATGAATCCGGGCAGTCCCCACTTATCACTGATTCCAGGCACCACGCTCAGGTACATGTGCCATTTCCCGTCGTCTCCCTGAACAATATCCGGTGCCCAAAGGGTGGCATCCTTACCACCACATTCTACCGGAAGATCGGGAAATTCAGCTGTGCCAAGGTATTTCCAGTTCGCTCCATCCACCGATTCGGCTATTCCGATTGGCGTACCATGCACCCAGCTGACACCAGGCAAATCGGTTCGTGTCGCCCTACGGTTGGTATAATACATCCACCATTTGGAAACCATTGGATTCCAAATCACGATTGGGTCAGCCGCTCCGTCATATACCGGATCACGAAACACGGGTTTGGGGGCAATAACGCCATCCTTGGATGCTTTTTCTCGGCCAACACGAATGGCTTCTTTCACTTCGAAAACCAAATCGTCAATGTGATCGAGCGTCGTCTCAACAATAGAACCGTGCTTAGCTCCCTC
>Ga0209430_1001362_pt1 | contig 18334 bp, 16 predicted proteins | sample BarGraIncub1133A_FD_184504 | JGI IMG/M metagenome (GOLD analysis project Ga0209430, IMG submission 184504) | Arctic peat soil microbial communities from Barrow, Alaska - Barrow Graham LP Incubations 11-33A (SPAdes) (version 2) | ecosystem: Environmental > Terrestrial > Soil > Wetlands > Peat... | reverse complement strand
GATGTGGAGGAAGTGGGGATTGACGATGTAGCCATTCGAAAAGGACAGACATATGCCACAGCTATCTATGATTTAAAAGATCATCATCTTATAGCGCTTCTTAATGGCAGAGATGCATATTCATTGAAAGAGTGGCTGAAAGGTCACAAAAAGATTCGGCTGGTAGCCAGAGATCGTGCCAGCGCGTATGCTACGGCAATCAATGAGATTCTACCTGAATGCATTCAAGTAGCAGACCGTTTTCATCTTCTTCAAAACCTTCTTGGATATTTGAAAGATATTTTCAAAGAAGAAATGCCCTCCAGTGTCTATATCCGAGATGGTAAAATACTGGATAATGCGCCTGAGAAGGTATTACTGGAAAAGAGACCTGATGAAGAATATATCGCTTCATTGCATTACGACAATACACCGCCCAAGAATCCAGATGGTTCCCAACGTACATACGATAATAAAAAACATTTGCTTACCCAAAAACAATACGTCAATCAGGCTGAAAGCAGAAAAAAAAACAGCAATTAATCCGTGAAATACAAGACTATTGGAACAGTCTGGAAAATAAAAGAATAAAGAACGTCGCCGAGAGGTTTCAAATAGCACTACTCACAGCAAAAAAATATGTCGAAATGCCAGAATCGGAGATCAACAGTCTGGATTCGCCAATAAACTATAAAAAGCGGGAATCATCCATGAATGACTGGTTGAATATCATTTTTAAAATGATGGATGACGGTATCAGCAATGAGACGATATACTTTTATATCCAGCGACAGCCCGGCTTTCATGAAAGCAAGCAAAAACTAGGGAAATATATTTACCTCATAGGAAAAAACAACTTCCCAGCTCGAGCGCTATTCAATGGGAAGTATCTGATGGAATGGGTTACTTCTCCAGATGTTATAGTTTTAAAGCGGACAGAAATCTTAAAATATTTATTGACATGTAATCCTAAAGTCAAAAAGGATGAAAAAGTAGGAATGTATATCGATGTTGTAAAAGAAAAATATCCTGTAGCTGGTCGGGTGGAATCCATTTTCAAAGAATTTCATGGCACTATAATGGGTGCTGAACCGGATAAGCTGGAAGACTTTTTGAAGAAATATGAATATAGTGAAATAAAGCCTTTTTGTAATGGAATAAAAAAGGATATCGCCCCCGTCAAGAATGCAATATCCTATTCTGTAAGCTCTGGCTTTGTTGAAGGAAACAACAACAAATTCAAATTGCTTAAACGTATTGTATACGGAAGAAGTGGATTAGTCAACCTCGCAAAAAAATGTAAACTTGCATTTCTACCCAAAAATAAAGATTTTAGTTTATCTACTTTAATATAAAATGCGCTGGCAGATTATCTTAAACTGCCAGCGCATTTTTATGATATAGTACCCAAAGTTCAGAAAGAACCATAAAAATTTCTGTAGCCCTTTTATAAAAAATTTACTTAATGACTCTTCTTGCACCAATATAGTTACTAGCAAAATAAACATTACTTAAGCTTGATATGGTAACTCCTTTAGAAGAACTAGCATGTATAAAGTTTCCATTTCCTATATAGAAGCCTAAATGTGATGCTCCCGGTTTATAGGTTGTAAAGAAGACTATGTCACCAACACGCAAATTGCTTTTTGATACACTTGTTCCGACTGTATACTGCTCTGACGCAGTTCTTGGAACACTAATGCCATGTTTGCCTAATACATATTTAGTGAAACCAGAGCAGTCAAAGCCACTTGAAGTTGTCCCACCCCAAACATAAGGTACACCTATCAAGCTTTTTGCTGTAATAATCACAGCACTAGCTTTTGAACTTGCTGTACTAGTGATTGCCTTGGGATTACTAGTTTTAATTGTGGATGCTGTTCTTGTACTAGCAGCTTTTACTCTAGTACTTGCTTTAGGTGATGATGCTATTTTTGTACGCGTAGATTTCGAAATTATTCTAGTGCTAGGCTTACTAACAGTAATTTTTCTAGTAATTGAACTAGTAGTTATTTTTTTGGCAGGTGTCTTGGCTGTAGATTCTATTGCTACAGTCTCACCTCTTGATGAAAGGTTTTGAACTCTTGCGGCTAAAACCACTACTTTTTTCTCGACTTGAGGATATGTCACTGTATAGTCGACAGATCGCAATTGCTGCTGTATCGCTGATACTTTTTCCGAGTTTAATGCGGACCACTCGGTCGTTGGATGTACGGGATTGCTGCTACTAAAATCCAATTGCTTATATATCGGAAACAGTGCTATTGAGCATATGGATAATACCAAACAACTTGATAACAGTTTCTTATTCATATTGCCCCCCATGATTCCCTATATACCAATGAGAAATTCACTTGGCATTTTAAAAAATATGAAATATTTTTGATAGGGTTATTTTTTAATAGCAAAGTAGGCCTTAGGCAAAGGTGATAAATATTAAATATATCAACGATGCCATCGTTTATGAGAGCTTTGCGCAAAGCGTCTGATGTCCCTATTATAAGCTCCTCTTGAGAGAGTATCAACCAGTAAAATATGACAAACTATTGGAAACATAGAGGCATAAATGGTTACACAGATAAATAATAATAATAAAGAAGACTTAGTTCGAGGTGATTATGACCAAAAAAACATTTATTACAGGTGCAATTACATTGATAATTGCAGGATTTATAGCAAAAATAATTGGATTTGTATATAGAATCTATCTTTCGAACCTTATTGGCGCAGAAGGGATGGGTTTGTATCAGCTAATAGTACCGATATATACGTTGATTATATTAACATTAACCTCAGGCGTTTCAATTGCAGTATCAAAAATGATAGCCGAAGAAGCTGCAAAAGGGCATAATATAAATATAAAGAGAATATCCAAAATAGGATTAATAGTAGTGACTGTGGCTAGTGCAGCAGTTTCTGCTGTTTTATATGCCAACATAAATTTTATTGTTGAGACTGTGTTAAAGGACAATAGAACATATTTATCTGTATTAATTATGATTCCTTGTATACCTTTCATAGCTGCCGCTGCAGCATATAAGGGCTATTTTTATGGAATACAAGAGGTTACTCCAACTGCAGTATCTCAAATAGTGGAACAATTAGTAAAAATAGGAATAGTAATGGCATTAGCATCACAGTTCTTGAAGGTTGGTCTCCAGTATGCGTGCGCATTAGCAACAATAGGTATGGCATTTGGAGAAATGTCAAATTTAATTATCTTGGCTATTTATTATAGGTATAAAAAATATGCTCATACCACTCCGAAATCAAAAAACGGAATATCGAGAAAAAGAAAGTTGATCAGTGATATTTTAACCTGTGCAGTTCCAATATCATTTAATAGGTTTATAATTTCAATTATGTTAGCTATTGAGGTAATCCTTATTCCCAGAAGACTATTGGCTGGAGGTCTGAATTACATACAATGTATGCAGGAATACGGCAAACTAATGGGAATGGCAATGCCTCTGATTTTTTTCCCTGCACTGGTTACGACAGCTCTTGCTACCACCTTGGTTCCAGCAATTTCCGAATCGATTTCACTTAAAAATTTTAATAGAGTAAATTATAGGATTTCAAAATCAATTCAAATCACGATGGTGCTAGGGTTCGTATTCATGGCAATTTTTGCGGGTTATCCAAATAAAATAGCAGATATGATTTATCCGGGACAAAATGTGGGGAATACATTATTTTTACTATCGTTCACCTGTATATTTTTGTATTTACAACAGATCTCGATGGGGGTAATGAATGGCTTAGGCAAGCAAGGACTTCTTCTGATAAACTCAATAGTAGGCTCAGTTATAAGAATTTTATGTGCGTATTTTCTTATACCGAAGTACGGCATACCTGCATATATAATTGGTATGATAATTAGTTCATTTGTTGTATGTGTTTTAAATTTCATTACCATAGTACGAAGTACGGGAATGGTGCTAGATGTGAGACGTTGGGTGCTATTGCCAATGGGAGTGACAGGGATATTACTCTTTTCAAGCAAATACATATACAGTTTCTTTGATTTTTTGAAGCTAAACTCTTCATGGCAAACGCTTTTTGCAGTAGGTGCATTTTTTATAATAGATTTGTTCCTCATGGCATTAGTTGGGGCAATTGATTGGAGAGAGCTTCTTCAACTCTTGGGTTTAAAAACTAAAAAAACACGAAAATTCAAGAAAGAATGAGACCAAGAGACTTAACATATTTAGTAAGTCAAGAAATATTCTAGATTTGATAAATTATGGTCATAGGCTTTAAAGAGATACTCCTGTATATTGCAAGAGTATCTCTTTAAATTTTTTCAAATTCCATTTTTAGTTTTCATTATATACGAGTTTATTATTTTTCTAGCAATACTCATTTCAAAAGGTAACTCGGGTAGATTATCTACACCAAACCATCCCGCTTCTGAAATCTCCACACCGTCAACAGTTATTTCACCACTTTCATACTCTGCGGTAAACCCGATCATCATAGAATTAGGGAATGGCCAGGGCTGACTTCCAAAGTATTTGATGTTTTTAACCTTTAGGCTTACCTCTTCCATTATCTCTCTTTTTACACATTCCTCTAGGGTTTCACCAGGTTCTAAAAATCCTGCAATAAGACTGTACAGGTTTCCTTTGAAAGCCGCGGCATGGGCCAAGAGTATTTTATCATCTTTAAAAATAGCGGTTATTGTTGCAGGGCAAATGCGAGGATAGCTTATGAAACCACATTTTGGGCATATTTTTGCGCGTTCACTTGGTTGAGGCTGCGTACTAGATCCACATCTACCACAAAATTGGTTTGTTTGATCCCAGCTTACTATTTGAAATGCCTTACCTGCTAAAAGGAATAAATCCTCATCTAAAGCACCATGTAGAGACCTTAGGTCTGTAAGAGACATTCCTTCTGGGGCTATAGTATCGGAAGAGAGCTCTGCAGAAAAACATGGGCATCCATGCAATAGGCCAAGATACTGTGTCCTAACAGGCAAAATATTAATCTCCTGCAAATTATTTAAATAAGGAATACTTAAATTATCCTTATCAACCTTTACCAGCATTTTATTCACACAAAAAGCGAGCCAATAGATTTTATCGACTATTTCATTTTTAGGTGTAACCGCTTGTTCATAACGTTTGTAAATACTTTCTCTATTCATAATTTTAATTTACCTTTCAATAATATAAGTGAATAAGGATGTTAATGTTCCCACAATTCGTGATTCAACACTTTTATATTTATGAAAAAACTCTTATTAGAATATCATACGCAATAGATAAAATCAAATCCTTAAAATTAGTATTTAAATAAAATGTGAAGATATTCATATAAAATTTAATTATTAGAATTGGGAATTTTTACTTATGTTATGTTAAACTGTAGGAGGGGTTTATTGCCTTAAAAAATAGAAAAGGAAGTGATGTTTTGGAAAGAGTTAAGTTTAAAAATGTTATTTTCTATTTAATTGTATGGGGAGCCATTGCTCTGCTGGGGCTAATTGCTCTAATTAGTATTTTCAAGGCAGGTCCAGCTAGTATCAAGTTGCCCTTTTATGCAGGCTTTGCTTTTATGATTGCAGCAATTATAGTGATTGTTATTTTTTATAAGCTAAACTTATTGTCAAAGATTAATACTACTGTTTTCCTGATAATATTAATACTTATCACAATCCTTCCAAGATTGGCATGGATATATTATGTTCAAACTCAGCCGTTTTCAGATTTTTTGCATATGAATAATTATGGAATAAATGCAAGTCAAGGAGACTTCAAAGGATTTGTTAATTTCTATGCAGTTTTTCCTTTTAAAATAGGTTTTGGAATGGTTTTGGCGGGGTTATACTCTCTATTTGGAACAAGCCTAATGGTAGCAAAACTCTTTAATATATTTCTTTCAATGATGCTTGTTCTTCTTATTTATACAGGCGGAAAAATTATTTATGGTGAAAAGGCAGGACGAATAGCAGCGTTATTACTTGCAGTTTGGCCAGCTCAGATAATGTATACATCAGTTATTGCATCTGAACACTTATTTATGGTACTATTTTCGGCTACAGTACTGCTAATTCTAATATTTATTAAGAAGTTTACATATAAAAACTACGAGATTACTAATGGAAATTTGATGCTAATTGGAATAGGAACACTTACTGCTTGTGCTCAGTTGATTAGGCCAATGGCAATGCTTCTTTTGCCTGTATTTGCAGTCTTTGTTTTGATATATAAGAGATATAGGGCAAGTGCATTTGCTAGTGTTGGATTGGGATTTAAATCTATAGCATTGGTTATGATCTGCTACTTTGCAGTAATTAATCTAGTGAACATACCCATTCAAAATGCCACGGGAATTGACATAACAAAGTCTGACTCTGGATTTAACTTGATGATCGGAACTAATATCAAATATAATGGGATGTTTAATAACGACGACTTTCAAATAATAGAAAAAAACAATTATGATCTTGATAAGGTACACAAAGAGGCAAAACAGATAGCGATAGAGAGATTAAAGGGTGATCCAAAGCAGCTAATTAAGCTAGCCGCAAGGAAGTTCGAAATTCTATGGGGGAATGAAAACTATGGATACTACTGGAGTACTGTATCTGCAGAAAATTCAAAAGCAGAAACAATAATTAAATCGTACCCAAGGTCATTCTATGGCATATCACAAGCTTTTTATATTTTAATAATACTAATGGCAGTTTGTGCATGCTTCTATACTTTGAGCGAAAGAAGGTATGATGCCCTAATTATTTTAATGGTTTTTGGTGGAATACTAATATCGTACACATTTTTGGAAGTGCAGTCTAGATATCATTTACCAGTAGTGCCACTGCTGATATTATTTGGGACAAGCTTCTTGGAGACTGGTAGAAGATATGAGATATAAAAAACTTTTCTGCAGTATAGTGAGTTTTCGGAATTTAGAAAAGATATGAATGAGTTCAGACAGGAATCAAAGTGAGAGGCTTCAAGATAAAGTGTCATTTAATCTTGCTATATATTCTATTTTAACGTAATTCTCTGTCCTATTTAAATTAATTAGGAACTAATAAGTGATTCATCTGAGAGTTATTTTTGTGGACAAATATGGAAAACGCATGTTATACTATGCATATATATACGATGTATAGTAAATGGAGGTATTAGAATGAAAGTCGATAAGGAATTATTAAAGGGCAGTACGACAATGTTAATATTGAAACTTCTTGACGGGGGTGATATGTATGGCTATCTTATGACAAAGGAGTTGGAACGTAGGTCGGATAATACATTTACTCTTAAAGAAGGGACTCTGTATCCGATATTGCATTCGTTAGAAAGCAATCAGATGATACAAGCCTACTGGGAGAATACAGAATCTGCACGTAAGAGAAAATACTATACAATAACCAAAGGTGGTAAAAAACTCTTACTAGAAAAAGAAAAAGAATGGGCACACTATGCCGATGCCATAAGAAAGGTGTTAGGGGGTGCTACTATTGAACACATATGCATCTGATTTTATTGAAACGGTATTGGGGCAAATAAAGTACAAAAAGGCCCATGCCTCTATAACAGTGGAATTGCAAAACCATATATCTGAGCAGGCTGAAGGCTATATGGCAGAGAGTATGGGAGAGGATGAGGCTTTTTGCAAGGCGGTAGCTCAGATGGGCAATCCTGCTGAAATTGGCAAGCGTCTTCATAAAACCCATAAACCTAAAACAGAATGGTCTATCATGCTTCTGTTGGGAGCAATAGTAGTGTTTGGTCTATACATAATTTCAATATATTCATCGTTGTACTTTGATTATAGCATTTTCTATAAACAAGTTTTCTTTGCTGGACTTGGAATCTGCGCTATTATTTTGTTTTATTTCTTTGATTACACAAAGCTGGAAAAATATTCAATACCTTTATACTTTGTTACAAGCTTACTTCTGCTGCTTGCAATAATGTTTGGATCAAAGATGCAAGGAAGGGCATATATTCAGATTTGGGGGTTTGGATTCATTCCTTCATTTGTAGCCATTCCTTTGATACTGATTTTTTATGCAGGCTTGGTTAAAAAATGGTGTGATGGCAATGTAGGAAATCTATTGAAGCTGATTGGTGCCTCGGGGTTACCTCTGTTTATTATACTATTAGAGCCTTCACTTATTTATTGTTCTATTGTGGGTGTTGGCCTTTTAACTATGTTTACCTTTGGTATTTGCGGGGGTAATTATAAAGGAAATAGGAGAAAAACGTTAATAATTATTTATGGTAGTTTATGTGCATTAGTGTTTTTAATTTTCGTATATGTGTTGAGCAACATACCGTATGGAACAGAGCGTTTTACAGTGTTTTTGAATCCTCAAAGATACGCACGAGGAGCTGGATATACCAATGTTGTTCTAGACAACATCCTTTCTTCTTCAAAGTTTCTTGGCAGCAGTGAGAGCACGTACATAAGTGGGAATGGTCTTCCAAGTGCAAATTCTGAATTCATATTCACGTTTGTTGTAGGAAGCCTGGGATGGCTTTTTGGAATACTTCTTATAGTGCTACTGGGCTTGATTATTTTAAGGTTATTTGTTGCAGCAAGCAAAGTAAGACATGAATATGGTAAATATTTATGCGTAGGTATTTGCTGTGTATTTTCACTGCAGGTTATAGTAAATCTACTTATGAATTTAGGATTATGCCCGATATTTAATGTTGCACTGCCCTTTTTCTCATATGGCGGAGCAAGCTATTTATTCAACATGGCTCTGATAGGGCTATTACTTGGAGTTTATAGGAGAAAAGATATTATTGAAAAATTAGAGCGAAATTCTCTTAGCCAATAAGAATTATTAGTGTAAAACTAAGACCTGATATTAACAACTTGCCAGAGCACCTAAAGGTGCTCTGAGCTTATACTTCCTACCTCGGCTGACCTCTCCATATTTGGCAACGTGAAGCCCAAGAAGATGAGAACAGCTGTAAAAATCCAAAAATAGGCTAACATCATTGGTACTTCAAATATATTTTCTACCAGGTTGGGGACAACCACACCGACCATCCCTGCAAAAACGCCTTGTGCCATACTTAGATTTAGAGCATTAGTTGTTCTTTTAACTGCACGCAATCCCCAAGCCAAGGCATTATATATGAGAAGACAGAAGGCACCTAAACCAACAAGGCCCATCTCAACAGCTATCTTTAGAAAATAATTATCAACATAGAATGCATCTGGTATTTTAAAGTTTTGTGCTACTGCGCCGCCGAACTGTCCTAAGCCTACCCCAAATAAAAGATTTTGCTTTAGCATAGCAAGGCCTATAGTCCATCTAGCAACTCTTCCTCCAGCAGCACTACTGATAAGATACTCTGGACTAATAAGATAATTAACCCTGCTTGCAATAGTAGGGACAAATGCATATGCTGCAAAAACGAGCAGTATTAGTAATACAATAAATCTCTTGTCCTTCAGCCAGAAATAAACACCCATGGCTACAACGAAACCAATCCAGGCAGATCTTGAGGATGTGAATACAAGTGTTGCCGACATTGCAAGGGTAATTCCTATAAAAATAAGTTTTTTGAAGATCTTATTTTCGCTGAAAACAAAGGCTAAAGCAACAGGAATTAGCAGAACCATCAAACTTCCTAGAATGTTCGGACTTCCGATTATAGAAAAAACTCTTGTAGTAATCCCTGATTCAAGTCTATCTACCCAGAAGCTAGGCATTTCAGCCTTGGTGACATACTGGTAAATACCATGAAGTCCTAGCAAGCCTCCAATGAATACTGTGATATATAATAGCCATTTGACATTTTTACTGGAGGAAACCAACTGAGCAACTATAAAATACCACAATATTTGTTGTACCACTTGTCTAAAGCCAGAAATACCAATTGCCAAAATTGGTGAATTGATAAACAGCAGACATAGTGAAACAATCACAAAAAATATAATGGGTATATCTAAGGGTGTGGATCTATAACCGTCTTGCTTTCTATAAACTATCCATTTGTACAGCCAGAGAAATATTGCAAAAATAAATAGCAACTCATCCCAATAGCTGGCAAGAATAGCACTTTGAATGATATATCTCAGTGCATAATCAATAAGCACATAAAACCCAATAACATATAAAAATCTTGAGTAGTCAAGCATCATCGCAGCAGTAAATAGCAGTGCTGCGAACATTGCAACTAACAGAATAGTTGGAACGAAAGCTCCACAAATACCTGCTAGTAAACCACACATTATTAATATCCCTGCAGTTTTTTTATTCATATTAACCTCGATAAGCCACAATTCGGCGACAATTTTTAATCAAAAATATATAAGGCAAAACGCCAGAACATACTGCTTTTCAGGCAAGTCGCCCATCTTGTATTTCCGCAAAAGAGAAGTAGGGATGTTAAAATGCCCAGTGCAACAAGTATAGCTTTAATAGCATTAAAAGATCCCAAAAATACTGTAGTAACTCCGAATCCAAAGCTGAAAAATAAAATCATCAAAGCTAAAGCTATAAAACTGTTTGCTTTGCAAAAGGAGTTTTTTATAAAGGATATAACGCAGCTTGAATTTCCACAGCAAATTCCAAAATTATAAAGCCTGTCCCAAAGCTTATTAAAAAATGAGAAAAGCTTTGAACATATCCGGTAAGTTACAGAATGTTTTAAAGATGAATTTTTTGAGAGATAACTTTCAAAAAATTCATTTACTTTACTGTTCCTATACCAATTTAATAAAATACATAGTACTTTATAAGTGTTAGATGCCACAAAATAACGGCATAGTATATTGGCTGCTCGGAATATCAAGCTCGTTGATGTATATTGTTCCAAAACAATCCACCACCTGTCTCAAAATGTAATATTTTGCTTATTTTATAGTGATGCTATCAACATTGCCTTCCATTTCAATTGTCTGTGTTTTGAGAATAAATTTCTTACCTTGCGCAAGCTCCTGAGTTCCAATCTTTAATATTGGCACATTTGTATTGATTTTAGCTTTTATAGTAACGTACATATCTTTTAAAACTGGATGTTTCTCATAATGCACTTTACCTTGAGCATCTGATGAAGTATAGTCCGCAAAATTGGACGTGACATCTGTTATGAATGCATCTGCGATGTAATCTGTTCCGAAGACCAACTTTTGACCTTTCTGAACAGCTTTGACCATATTGTCGCTTCTAAAAGTAAATTTTACTATTGCTGTAACTTCACCTTGTGCAGCTGGGGAAGTTGTAATCTTTGGACCTAAAACCTTGTAGCCAACAGCAACAACTAAGAATAGAATAAGCATAACAACAACTAAGTCTATGAGGTTAACCTTACCAAATAATTTACCTTTTTCATCAATTAATTTCATTTTAAATCCTCCTCCAGTTACTTTTTAAACGAATTATTTAATACCTGTACTAACGATTTAGTGATCTCTTTTCGCTCAAACTTACAAACCTCATTTTTATCTGAGTTAAGTGGTTGTGAATTTTTGACCCAGCAATTATAGAGGTAAATCAAATTCTTTGTCGTATTTTCAATGTCATTGAAGTCAGAAACCAAACCGGTTTTGGTATCTGCGATTAATTGAGCTGCAGCACCGTGCTCTGGAATCATTGCCAATATAGGACGTTCCGTATGCATGTATTCAAATACCTTACCTGTGTAAAATGCCTCTGAACCTGGTCCTGACGGTTCTATAAGTAACAATGCATTAGATTTCAGCAATTCTATCAAACATTCTTGATGCTTCATATATGGCATAAGCACTACAATGTTTGATAATCCAGAACTATCAATTTTAGATTGAAGCAACTCGGTTTTAAAATTACCGATTAGTCTTACACATATTTTGGATTTGTCTATGTTTCCTTCGTTAATAGCCTTCTTTAAAGCCTCAAAGAAATTATCCGGTTTCCTTTTGCCGTATAATAGACCTGTATATGTCATTGTAAACTTATCCATCGCTGGTTTAGTATCTTTAATGCCCTCAAAATCTTCTTCATCATAGCCGTTAGGTATAACATAGAACTTGTCCTTGGTTTTGGGGTTATCTCTTAAAAAATTAGAGAGCATAACAGGGGTATTTGCTATAAGGCAATCAGCGTAAGAAAGCACCATTTTCTCTTGAGAACGCTCAATTTTTGACCTTAAACCTTTTCTTACATGATACGGATTATTAGTCCATTCATCACGGAAATCACAAACCAAAGGTATTTCAGGAAAGTGCTTCTTTAAATATACGCCTAAAAGGTGATCACTGTATGGGGAAGAAGTAGTATAGATTACATCTATACTATTATTTTTTACTGCTTCAAGAGCTTCTCTACGGGCAAAATGTTGCCAAATTATTTCAGAGTCAGGAATTAACAGTTTATTTACTACCTTGCCCAAATATTTAAAAACGCCTTTTAGAGCAGCAAAATCACAAGCTTTTGTGCGTATTATTTTTACACTCTCAGGAACTTCAGAGAGTAAGGTCTCATCCTTTAAAAATGCTTTTGAAGCATCCCTGGTGAGGACAATGGGTTCATAATCAAAGTTGCGTAAGTACTTTACAAATTTTAAAGTTCTTTGGACACCTGAGCCACCAACGGGTGGAAACTGGTGAGCAATAATAAGTACATTTTTCATTTGCTTCCTTTCAATTTTAAATTACCCTTCAGTGAATATAAACCGAAGGGTAATTATTCTATGCTCCAAGCAAATAACTATGGAAGCCTGCAGCAGTTAAAGTTGACCTATCAAAATAGTTTCTTGTATCAAATATATTGGCCTCAGCCATAAGAGGCTTTAGCTTGGAAAAATCAATTTTTGCAAATTCATCGTGATTAACACCGAGTATAATTAAGTGTCCACCACTTACAGCTTCTTCGAGATTTTTACAAATAAACTCATGTGACGCAATGTGAGGATCATAAATGCATACATCAAAATCTGCATCATTCGCAAATAATTCGACCAATTCCATAATTGGACTTTCACGCATGTCGTCGATGTTAGGCTTGTAAGTAGCACCGAGTATTATTACTTTTTTCTTGCCAGTAATATCTGAAAGTATATTTTTTGATCGTTGGAAAACATGGTATGGCATACTATCATTTGTCATTCTACTGAGCTTTATTATTTTTGCCAGCTCAGGCTCTTTTTCAACAATAAACCAAGGGTCTACTGCAAGACAGTGTCCTCCAACTCCAGGTCCTGGCTGATGAAGATTTACTCTTGGATGCTTATTTGAAAATTTAATTACATCCCAAGCATTAATCCCCATTTTTTCACAAAGCTTAGCGAGTTCATTAGCCAAAGCAATATTAACATCTCTGAAGGTATTTTCCATTAATTTACACATTTCAGCAGTAGTAGCATCAGTCAAGTAAATATCACCTTTTACAAAGGTCTTGTACAAATCACGAACAGCCTCACTGGAAGCTACGTTGATTCCACCAACTATCCTGTTATTTTCCACAAGCTCAACTAAAATTTTACCTGGTAAAACACGCTCAGGTGAATGAGCAACCAAAAGCTGAGTTCCAATCTCTAAACCGGAGTTTTTCAAAATAGGAATCATTAGACCTTCTACTGTACCTGGTGGAGATGTGGACTCCAAAATAACAATATTACCTTCTTTTAAATACGGCACGATTGACTCAGTTGCCAAACGAACATAAGTCATATCTGCAGTCTTATCTTCATTAATTGGTGTAGGTACAGATATAATAAAAACATCAGCCTCTTCAGGAGTAAGCTGAGCTCTTAGGTTTCCAGATGTAACTGCAGCTTGAACCATAATGTCCAGATAAGGTTCTTCAATAATTATCTTGCCTTGATTGAGGGATTCAACAACTTCTTTTTTAACATCAACCCCAACGATAGGATGTCCATGTGTTGCGAACATAGCCGCTGTTGGAAGACCAATGTAACCCAATCCGATAATACAAATCTTCTTCTTGTTCTTTATGATAATCACATCCTTAAATATAAAAAAATAACATCAATTTCGAATGAGAAAATACTCCAAACATAAGGCTTGACAATATTTTGCACTACAATAGTTTAGCATTTACAATTTTTAATGTCAATTTAAAAGACTATATTACAAGCTTAAATATGATTGACATTTAAAAGACTATATCTCTAGCTCAAATATTCCGATATACATATATCTGATTTTTTGAACCAATTTGGAGATGTTGGTGTATAATTTATATATACTATATTTTCCCATAGTTTTTTATATTTTATTCGCAATACTGTCAGATGGAGGATAAATGTGGAATATATTTAACAGAAATAAGAAAGCGCATGAGCTGGATATAAAGGTTCTGTTTAAAAATGATATCTCTCTTCTTATATTAGATGAAAGATGGAATGGGTTGTTTAATAATATTGTTAAAACAAGTAGCATATTGGATAGCGAGATCAAGATAAAAGAGCTTTTGAAGGAACAATCTAGATTAATCACAGAGTCAAAAGAGATTGCTGCCAAAAAGAAAGAATGCTTGGACAATATTATAAAGCTGACCACAGAAGCTTTTGGAAATAATAACCAGGAAGCGCAGACAACAATGCAGGAATGCGAGAGAACAATTTTAGGAACTAATAACAGAACTATAAAAATAGAGGAAAGACTGTCTGTTGTGCCTAAAGAGATAAGACAGGCAAATTTAGAACTTTTGGAACAGACTGTAAAGCTAGTATATTTCTCTATTAGAGGAAACCAGCAAAAAGTGGTAGAGTTAGACAAGGAAATCGTCCAGGCAAAAGAACAGCTGAAGAAGCTAATTGATGAAAGAGGACTTTTGGCACAGGATGACACCGATACTTATTCATATTTTCATGATTTACTAGGTGGAGATGAATTACAAAAACTGGACGAAGTATATTTTAAAAATACGAAATAACTTGGTTTAAGATCTTAAATTAGATTCGTCGCCGAAGGCGACACAATAACTATTCACTATTCATTATTCACTATTCACTAGATTTTAAGTGTATACGATGAGCAATTATTTTGGAGGTATATGTTGAAGGCTGTAACAGGAACTGAAATGGGCAAGATTGATAAATATTCTATAGAGCAAATAGGCATTCCTGGAATGGTGTTAATGGAAAATGCTGCTTTGAAAATAGTTAAGCATATCGAATTGTATTTTGAACAAAAGCCTCAAGCTATGAAAAACGTGGTGCTAGTGGCTGGAAAAGGTAATAATGCAGGCGATGCTTTTGCTGTTGCAAGGCACTTGATTATAGGTGGAAGTACAGTAAAACTTTATTGTTTATTTGACAAAGAGTGTATAAATGGTGATGCAAGGCTTAATTTTGATATTTTGCAAAGCATTGGTGCTGTTACCGAGTTTTTAGAAAACGACTCAGAGTTAGATAATTTGAGTGCTGATATAAAGAATGCTCAAATAGTTGTAGATGGTATATTTGGAACAGGCTTTAGGGGTCAGGTGCAGGGCTACATTGCAAAAGTGATAGAAACTATAAATAAGAATTCAAAGCACACAATATCCATTGATACAGCATCTGGCATTGAAGCAACTACGGGGAAAATAGTAGGGACTTGCGTGCAGGCACATAAGACTGTTACCTTTGAGCTTCCTAAAATTGGACAGCTGAATTATCCAGGTGCACACTATACAGGTGAGTTGGTTGTAGAAAGTATTGGCATTCCAATGCAAGCCATTGAAAGTATAGAAATAAATACTAATCTGACAGATATTGATTTCATAAAAACTGTTATTCCAAAGAGGAAAGCTGAGTTTAACAAGGGGGACTGCGGAAAAGTTGCCATTGTCACAGGTTCTTTAGGTATGGCTGGTTCAGGCTGTATAGCTGCTAGGGCAAGCTTGAAATCAGGTTCGGGTTTGGTATACGTGGCTGGGCCTTCAAGTCTGATTAATATATACCAAACTGTAGTACCTGAGGCTATTGCTATTAAGCTTGAGGACAGCAACGGTGTAATCACTCAGCAGAGTATCAGCACTATATTGGAGATATTCAAAAAATGTAACGTAGCAGCAATTGGACCAGGTCTTTCAACTGATGACAGCATATACAATATAATAAGCAGTCTTGCTGAGAAGGCAAGTATTCCAGTGGTTTTGGATGCTGATGCACTTAATGCCGTGGCCAAAAACACTAAAATTTTCCAAGAATTTCGAAAAGATGTAGTAATAACTCCTCATCCTGGGGAAATGGGAAGGCTGACAGGACTTGATGTAAGCTATATTCAACAAAATAGAATAGAGGTAGCAAGAAAATATGCTAGTTTGTGGGGTGTGGTAGTTGTTCTTAAGGGAGCTAGGACAATAATTGCAGATAAGAATGGAGCTGTTTATATAAACCCAACTGGAAACGCTGGTATGGCTACAGCTGGGAGTGGTGACGCTTTGACAGGTATAATAACTTCACTTATAGGTCAGGGCGTAGGCGCTTTTGAGGCGGCAGTAGCAGGGGCTTACCTCCATGGCTTAGCTGGAGATATCGCTGCAGCATCAAAAGGAGAGCATGGCTTAACTGCTATGGATATAGTTGAAAACGTACCTTATGCTATTACCAACACTATTAGTTAAGTCTATTGTGCGTTAAATAAACTTACTTGTAAAAAAGATTACAGTATATAGAATTATTCTAAGAGGAATATGTTTCTAAAAAACAAAATTTGGATATACTAGAAATATAAGGTACATATTAAAAAACGTACTAAGATGAATTTTTGGGGGCAAAAGTTAAAATGGATTATAAACTAAACAGAGCATGGGCTGAGATTAACTTAGATAACATTGCTCATAATATTCATGAGATTAGAAGAATCACAAATAAAAATGCCGAAATAATGGGGGTAGTCAAGGCAGATGCATATGGGCATGGAGTTATGGAGGTGGCAAAGACACTCCTTGAAAATGGAGTTACTCGGCTTGCAGTTTCAATGCTAGATGAGGCTATACAACTTAGAAGGAATGGGATAAACGCACCAATACTTATTCTCGGTTATACTGACCCAATTAGAGCAAATGAAATAATAGAGAATGATGTGACGCAGTCTGTTTTTAGTCATGAATTGGCACTGGCATTGTCAAATGAAGCAGTAAAGCAGGGCAAGAAGGTTAAAATTCATATAAAAATAGATACTGGAATGTCGAGAATAGGATTTTTACCAGGTTACAGCGCTATCAAAAATGTTGCCCAAATAAGCCAACTACCAAACATAATTATTGAAGGGTTGTTTACACATTTTGCTACTGCAGATGAGAAAAATAGAGAGTATACGTTAACGCAATTTGAGAGATTTATGAGTATTTGCAGTGAGCTTCAGAGAATAGGAATACATATCCCAGTTAAGCATTGCGCAAATAGCGCGGGAGTTATTGAATATCCTGAGATGCATCTTGATATGGTTCGTCCGGGTATAATATTATATGGTATGTACCCATCTGAAGATGTCGACAAGACGAAAATTGATTTGAAGCCTGCAATGACATTAAAAGCAAATATAATTTTAGTTAAGGAGGTTGAAAAGAGCACTTCGATAAGCTATGGAAGGATATTTACTACACAAAGAAACTCGAAAATCGCTACAATCCCCATAGGGTATGCTGATGGGTATATGCGTATGTTAAGCAACAAAGGAAAAGTTCTTATACATAGTCAATACGCACCTGTAGTTGGAAGAGTATGTATGGATCAGTGTATGATAGATGTAACAGATTTGAATTGTGATGTTGAAGTTGGTGACGAAGTCGTACTTGTTGGTGAGCAAGGGAACAATATAATAACTGCTGAGGATGTTGCACAATCAATAGGTATGATAAATTATGAATTAGTTTGCATTGTGGGGAAGAGAATGCCAAGGGCTTTTATTCAAGATGGAAAAATTTCGAAAATTCTGAATTATTTGATATAAGCGGCTTGTAGGCATATAGGTAACACAAATTTAATTTGACCTCGTATTTAGTAAAGTATTATAATATATTTAAATGTACTAATCTTTAATCTGTTTGGATTATATAAACAGAGTACTTATTTAGAGGGCTTATTAAAGAGTGGGGGTTTTAAATTGGCTCAATATAAAAAAATCTTGATTAGCATTCCGAACAATTTACTTGAGGAATTGGATAGTATTGTATCTAATGAGAAAACCAATAGAAGTATGCTTGTTAGGGAAGCAATGAATCTCTATATAAGGGAAAAGCGCAAGATTGAATTGAGGGATAAAATGAGAAACGGCTATGAGGAAATGGCTGATATAAATCTAAGGCTTGCTGAGGGTTGCCTTGGAGCTGATAATGATCAACAATGCAGATATGAGGAGAGGCTTGGAGAGATGGAGGAAACGTGGTAATAAAAAGAGGAGATATCTATTATGCAGATTTGAGCCCCGTTGTGGGCTC
>Ga0209430_1001360_pt1 | contig 18344 bp, 15 predicted proteins | sample BarGraIncub1133A_FD_184504 | JGI IMG/M metagenome (GOLD analysis project Ga0209430, IMG submission 184504) | Arctic peat soil microbial communities from Barrow, Alaska - Barrow Graham LP Incubations 11-33A (SPAdes) (version 2) | ecosystem: Environmental > Terrestrial > Soil > Wetlands > Peat... | reverse complement strand
TAATAGCATTGATTATGGAGAAATTCAGATAAAAGAAAAGTATCTCAATATTAAATATGCAATTAATGGAACCGGAAAATCCACAATTTCAAATGCAATTGAAGGATTAATAAAGAATTCTGTAGACTCACTTACTCCTTTTAAATATTATGCCGAGAAATTTAGGGGAGAATTGTTAGATGAACACAAACCTACTGTAGTAATTTTTAGTGAAAATCAAAATTATGACATTTTCAGGATAGAAGATTCTCCAATAAAATCGGTGAAAATCTTTAATGAAGATTATGTGGACAGATTCACGCTTATCGGGGATGATGTAGTGCCAAATAGTTTTGAAATATATGTAAAAACTTCCGATTATGAGAAAAAAATGAGTGAGATAGATTATCTTATAAAAGAAATCAAAGAGTTTTTTAGAAATAATCAGGACTTGGATGATATAATTGCACGATTTGACTTGTTTCTAAAAAAAATAGTTAAGCCTAGCAAACAAAAGACATATAGCACTACGAGTCCTTTATATAAGGCTTTAAACGGAGGGAATAAAACCGTTGATGTTCCAAATGAATTTCAAGATTATAAAGGATTTATTACACGATCTGATAGTGGACAATGGGCTAGCTGGCATAATAACGGAAAAGAATTTTTTGACTGGGATGGGGAGAGGGCACATTGTCCTTACTGTGCAATTTCAATCGAAGAACAGCGAAAACCAGTGATTAGAAGATTATCAGACGAATTTAATAGTGCTTATTTAAATGATCTAAAAACTGTTCTACAGGCTTTTGATGGAATTAAAGAGTTTTTTATAGATTCAATCAAAGAAAAAATTGATCAACTTGGTTCTAGTCCGGTTGCATTTACAACCAATGAAAATGATTTAATAAAACTAATTTGTGAACGAGTAAATGCCTTGTTGCAACGTCTTCAGAACGCGAAATACATAAGTTTTGAAACCTTAAGAGTAGGGACGGATATCATCCCTCTATTACAAAATAACATTATTGATTTGGGGATTTATTCGGAACTTAATTCAATAAAAACCCGGTTAATTGTTGAAGAACTGAATTCTTCTATGCATAAAACAATCGAAAAAGCAGTTGAATTGAAAAGTGCTGTTGACGAGCAAAATCGAATTATTAGGGAAACAATAGAAAAAAACGAAACGGGTATTAACCAATTTTTAATGAAGGCTGGATATCAATACACCGTATCTATTGTAGAAGAGGAGAAGACAAAAAAATATAGAATGTTACTAAAATATAACAATGGTGATGTTCAAGTGCCAGAAATTAAAAAACACCTGAGTTATGGCGAGCGTAACGCTTTTGCACTAGCCCTATTTATGTATGATGTCATTAAAGAAAATCCTGATTTGATAATCCTTGATGATCCAATATCTTCTTTTGACAAACATAAAAAGTATGCAATTATGGACATGCTTTTTTGTGGAGACACAGTAACTTTACGAGGGAAAACGGTGGTAATGTTAACTCATGACTTTGAGCCAATTTCTGACGTCTTGAAAATACATACAGATGCGTTTACGTGGAAAGTAGGAGAGATTAAGCCAGGAAAGCAATTTGTACACGCAGCTTTTTTGAGAAATACGTTTGATTCTACATTGAATCGTATTGTGCTAGAAGAAAAAAGAATATTGGACTCAAACGTTCAAAACTATTTGAGCGTGTTACGAAAAAATTCTAGAGTATCCGATAATCTCGTATCCAAACTTATTTACTTACGTAGACTGAAAGAAATCGAGATGGATAAGACGGAAACATGGAATGTGTTATCAAGCTTTTTTCACAAAGATACTCCAGTTCCTGTTGAATTCAATGGAGCAACAAACACATATGATCATATTTCTTCGGAAAAAATCACTATAGTTGAAAATGAGATTACTGGATTAATAAAAGAAAATTTTGTCTATATAACAGAATATCAAAACTTTTGGAATCCAGGTTATATGCTTCAACTTTATAAAGAAAGTATTAAAGGGTATGAGAAATTACAACTATATCGATGCTTGAGTGAGCATTTCGGAAAAGAAACAAGCGAAATGACAGATGATGTCTTTGCAAAATTCATAAATGAAACATATCACTCTGAAATGGACTATATTTTGCAGCTTGACCCTAGAGAGTTCGAAATTGTTCCTTTCTATATTTTACAACGTTGCGATAATAAGGTAAAACAATTTGAGCAAACGTTAGTGCCAGAAAACACCGCTGTATCTTAAGCGAGAGTTTTTGATTCATCGGAAAGAGACTTAAGTTCCTGTATTGGTACACAGTATTTAATAACTAAGAATTGAATCGTATTTCCATTATCTCTAATGAAGATTATTAAAAACAAAAAGAAATACCGTACAAATTTGAATTTGTAAGATAATTTCCTTTGCAGATGCACTTAAAATTGATCTACCCATTATGTTTATACTTAGACTGATTTGAACTTCGTCAAAGGCTAATAATGAGCATTTGGACTTAGGACATATTATTCAAATAGATCGCTAGAACAGAATAGTATTAAAATATGAATTAGAGATTCTTTGACACAAGGGGAAATTATAATTAATAAATTTATTGGAATATTAAAAAAAGTCATTAACGATTTTAAGATAAAGGTCAAAAATTTAAAGAAAGAAATTGGGGCATTATCTTTAGCCTGTAAAAGACGCGATGTACCCTGGTACGCTAAGTTTGTAGTATTATTAGTAGTCGGATATGCTTTAAGCCCTATTGATTTAATCCCTGATTTTATACCCGTATTAGGCTATCTTGATGATTTGATTTTAGTGCCTATTGGTATAGCATTTGCAATTAAATTAATACCAAAAGATATTATGAATGAATGTAAAGAGCAGTCAGAAAATATTTTTAAAGAAGGTAAACCTAAAAATTGGGTTGCAGGGGGTATTATAATTTTTATATGGATTGGAATATTTACTTATTTTTTAACAAGGTTTTTATAACATATTGTTATGTATTTTACTTCGCATCAATTATAAAATGTTCAATAATAAAGGAATTTAAGGTCTCAACATCGGTGTAGCTCTTGCTTAATGTGGCGGATTTGTTTGGGAAAGGATAATTAATATTTGTAATTAATTGTTAAGGAAGGTTAATTTATATTAAGTATATTGGAGAAATAATATGAAAATTGGAGTGATAACAGATATCCATAATAATGTAGTTGCATTGGAAGCAATGTTAAATTTATTCGAAAAGAATGGTTGTAATGAAATTATATGTTGTGGTGATATTATTGGAATCGGACCGTATCCAGAGGAGACTATTCAAAGAGTAAAGTCATTACATAATATAAACTGTGTTTTAGGAAATCATGATAAATATTTAGTTGGGGGACTTAGCTCACCGTATCCAGATGGAATGGAAGAAGGCGAAGTAAAACACCATTTATGGGAACATGAGATATTAAGTGATAGTTCCAAAAAGTTTATACATCAATTAGAGTATAAACTTGAACTTGTAAGAGAAGGACTTAAAATACTGGTGATACATTACTCTATGAATAATAATCATGACTGCGTTAACTATACCCCAAATCCATCATTAAATGATTGCAATAAGATGTTTGATGAATATGATGCAGATATTATTGTTTACGGGCATAACCATATGAGTTCCTTTGTGCAAGGAAAAGAAAAAATGTATATTAATTGTGGTTCTTTAGGTTGTCCTCATAAATTTGCAGGGGAAGCCAAAGGCGGAATTATTACAATTGTTGATGGAAAAGCAGAATTTGAGTTGCTGATTGCTAACTATGACATTAATCAGGTGCTTAGGAAAATAGATAGTATTCAATACTCGGATTTTGAATTTATTAAACATACTTTTTACGGAGTAGAAAAAACATAATGTGCAGGTTGGTTAATTCGCATTATTTATAATCTGCGTAGTAATTACTAAAGCGATATATTTAAATAAATACCAATTTTAGTAATCTGCTTTATCTTAAGCTACATAGAACCCTTGAAGAAATAAATAACAAATGGGATGTTTGAAGAAACCATTTTGTACTCACTAAAAAACATCATACAAATATTTTTACATTATCCAAGCCGGAGCTGCACTTTAAAATAAATAGCTCGGCGTAAGCCGAGCTATCATAACTATTAACTATTCACCATTCACTAAGCTGTTAACCTTGCTTTTGAAGTTACTCTACCCAACGTATATATCCCATGTCAAACCTGTTAATGAGGTCAGGATGCTTTGGAGTGGCTCTAAAGGTATAGGCATACTCGCCACCATCCTCGATTTTCAGGCTTTGTGAGTATTTATATGTGTTTTCATCAACTTTTCCATCGCAGTGCATCTCTATAGACTGAGCATTTGCAATTTTACAATTGACAAGAGAACCATAATATACCTCAACCATTACATTTGTGGGATCAATAGCTCCGAGCTGTGCAATTACCGAAAGCAATATTTCTTCACCCGAATCTGACTTATAATCTTTAAGATCATTTGCCGACTTCTCAGCAAAAAGCTGAATTTGAGGCCAATTTGTTTTAATATTTGCCTCAAAGTCGCAGAGAGATCTTGCAAGGCTATAATTATCGGCGCAAACCTTAGCTACACCATTCATTGCAGGAACATACATCTTCTCGGTGTATTCCTGAACCATTCTATCAGTACTGTAATTCCATGTTAGAGACTTAATAGAATTTTTCATTAAGCGAATCCACTCAGTTGGAATACCATTTTCATTAACATTATAAAATAATGGTATTATTTTTTGCTCTAAAGTATCATAAATTGATTCGCTATCAATATTATCTTGTGAATTTTCATTGTCAAATTCTGTTTCATCCCCTATAACCCAACCGTTCTCGCCGTTGAAGCCTTCACACCACCAGCCATCTAAGATGCTGAAATTTATAATACCATTTATACACACCTTCTGACCACTTGTTCCGCTAGCTTCTAACGGTCTTCTAGGATTATTCATCCAAATATCAACCCCTTGTACAAGGTTCCTAGCAATTGTCATATTGTAGTTTTCAAGTAAAATGACCTTGCCATAAAAGCCTTCTTGCTTAGCAATATCAGTAATCCTTTTAATGACATCATGAGCAGGACCATCAGCTGGATGAGCTTTTCCTGCAAAAATTATTTGCAATGGCTTCAAGGGGTCATTAATGATTTTTTGTATTCTTGCTAAATTTCTGAAAATCAGATCTGCACGCTTATAGGTAGCAAATCTTCTAGCAAAACCAATAGTCAGCACATTTGGATCAAGGAAAGTGTCCACCTGTCTTACAGCTTCCATAGATTCACCATTTAACAGTTTTTGCTTTGTGAGACTGTCTCTTACAAAATATATAAGCTTATTTTTAAGTTCCTTATGAGTTGCCCAGAGCTCTTCATCTGGAATATTATCAATGCCTTCAAAAGTAGCACTGCTGTATATTCTTTTCTTCCATTCACTATCTAGGTATTTGTCATATAAGTTCTTTATTTTTGGAGAAAGCCATGTAAGTGTGTGAATTCCATTTGTTATATGTGTGATAGGAATGTCATTCTCGGGTATTCCAGGCCAAACATCACCAAATATATTTCTTGATACAGCTCCATGAAGCTCGCTGACTCCATTTTTTCTGCCTGCAAGTGTGAGTGCCAAAACAGTCATATTAAAGTCTTGATCCCCAGTCTTTTTAAGGCCTAAATCCAAGAAATCGTACCTGCTCAGACCCAATTTTCCCCAGAAGTCTCCAAAGTATTTATCCATCATATAAAGAGGAAAAACATCGTTCCCGGCTGGAACAGGGGTATGAGTGGTAAATACTGCTGAATTCGAGACAACTTTTTTTGCTTCATAGAAAGTTAAATTCTTTTCATTAATAAGTTTTCTAATGAGCTCTAGCCCCATAAATGACGAATGTCCTTCGTTCATATGATATACTGTTGCTTGAATGCCCAATGCATCTAATACTCGAATACCACCAATTCCTAGGAAGATTTCCTGTTGAATTCTAATCTCTTGGTCACCACCATAAAGCCTTGAGGTAAGGGCTCTATCGGCTGGATTATTCTGCGCAACATCTGTATCCATAAGGAACAGATTAACTCTACCAATTTTAACATTCCAAACCCGCGCGTATACTGTTCTCCCACCAAAGGTAATATTGATTTGTATCTGCTCACCATCTGCATTTAGCGCTGGCAGAATTGGCAATTGTGAAGTATTCAAGTTGTTAAAGCAAGTTTCTTGCCAGCCAGTAACATTTATCCGCTGACTAAAATAACCCTGCTTGTAGAATAAACCTATTGCTGTAAAAGGAATTCCTAGGTCGCTTGCGGCTTTGCAGTGATCTCCTGAAAGCACACCAAGCCCACCTGAATAAATGGGTAATACTTCGTTTAGACCATATTCTGCTGAAAAATATGCAATCCTCTTATCAATACTTTCTGGGTGATTTTCAGAAAACCATGTGTGCGCCTCTAATATATAACTATCAAAGGTCGCAATAACATTATCTAACCGTTCCATGTATTCAATATCATTAAGTTTTATTTGAAGCTTTCTCTGACTTACCTCCTGCAAGAATCGGACGGGATTTTTACCCATTCTTTCCCATAGATTTAAATCAATTTCTCTATAAAGATCAATAGCTTCTGGATTCCATGACCACCACAAATTGTAGGCAATATCATTAAGTCTTTTGAATTTTTCTGGTAAAGCTGATATTACGTTAATTTTTCCAACTAGATACATATCAATTTTCCTACCTTCCTTTAAATAAATTATTATAAAAGCATTCTAAATAAAGTAAAAATGTCAATTTTCAAAAATACGGATTTTATTTGTTATAATAACATAAAGATTTTATTATTGGTAGTATTTGCAATAAAACTGCAATTAATAAACGTATAATAAACGTAAATTAAAATAAAGAAAAAATGGAAAAAAATACTTATGTTAAAATATGTTTTTTATAAATAAAAAGTACCGTTTTATGATAAAAATAGTAGCATGATGATTAAACGATTCTTTTTATACGGTATTATTGGCTGGAGCATGGAGATAGTCTGGACAGGATTATTTTCACTTATAAGTGGGAATTTAGCATTACAAGCTTATACTAGCCTTTGGATGTTTTTAATATATGGATGTGCTATTTTTTTGGAACCCCTACACGATATAATTCGCAATTGGAATGTAATTCTGAGAGGTATTATTTGGGTTGTTATTATTTGGGGTATTGAATATTCCACAGGAAAAATATTGTTAGGGATTCTGCATGTATATCCATGGCAGTATTTTGGGAAATTTGCAGTAGAAGGTATAGTGAAACTAGACTATGCGCCAGCTTGGTTTGTAGCGGGATTATTATTTGAACGTATACATGCCACTCTTGATAGAGTGAAGCTTGTATGAAATATGAGGATGATTACAAAAATTACTAATATTACATTTGGGTAAATTGTTTGAAAAAAAAGAGATTGCAGATTATAATGTAACTATTATGTAATTTATTAAATAAAAAGTATACACAAAAATGTGTATACTTTTTATTTGCGCGTTGTGCAGGCAATGGTAATACTAATGTTGACGGGGCTCACGTGTGTTTTAGGGGGATTAATGAGTAATAATACATTTATAGATGAAAATTTAACGTTGCAAGAACAAGGCAAAGCTGGTAGAAGAAAAAAGAAGAATTCCAAGCTAAAAAGTTTTATGGGGTTTTTGATATTTGAGATATTCTTTTTGTCATTAACGACGCCTTTACTAATTTTCTATGGACCATTTGAACATGTAAAAAGCACTATTACAGGTGTTTCGTGGAATTCTTTTACGATGAAGATTATAGCAAAAACTTTTTTATCAGACAATGCAATAGCAAGAATTTTGGGAGATGGGTATGCTATTTCAAACATAAATACTGAGGCTATCAAGATGCTCAAATTTGGAATAAAGCATACTAGCAAAACAGAGCTTTTTGATATAGAAAGCAGCAATTTTAATGGGAAGCTATTAGTTATAGAGGATCCAACAAGAATAAAGGTTGGTTACTCAAATCAAATACCAAGAGCAGGAGAAACCACCAGCAGCATTGCTAAGAGAAATGGGGCAATCGCAGCGATAAATGGTGGCGGTTTTATTGACACCAAATGGGCAGGCACAGGTGGTGCACCCTTAGGATTTTTAATAAGTGGTGGCAAATATATTAGTGGGGAATCAAAAGATAAAAATACAAAAAGAGATACAATAGCATTTACTGAGGATGGAATGCTCATTGTAGGGAAGCATTCACAAAATGATTTAAAAAAATATAATGTGAAAGAAGCTATTAGCTTTGGTCCTCCTCTGATTGTGAATGGAAAACCTACAATAAATAAAGGTGATGGTGGTTGGGGCATATCCCCTAGGACGGTAATAGGTCAAAAAGAGGATGGCTCTGTATTATTTTTAGTTATTGATGGTAGAAGTATTAAGTCCTTTGGGGCTACGCTGAAGGAAGTTCAAGACATTATGTTGAAATATAACGCAGTAAATGCGGCCAACCTGGATGGGGGATCATCGGCAACAATGTATTACGATGGAAAGGTAATAAATACTCCTTCTGACGCTTTGGGAGAGAGATCAGTTCCATCAGTATTTATGATAATGCCATAAGAAGGAGATATAAAGTGAAAAAAATATCTAAATTATATAAATGGATTTTATTAGCGATAATATTTCAGTTTTGCATATTAATATACATTAATAATGTAATTTTGAATACAGCTGCAACTGTTAGTGTCACAAATGTAGATGTTAAGACAAAACTAGCAACTGGTGATTTTAAAGTACCTGAAGATGCGCAGAGTGTCAGCTTGTCATTTAATGCGAAGTTTGGAGCATACCTACAGGATGGTGTGTTACACATAATAAATACAGATAATAATAAGGATAAAAAAGTTGCTGGTGAAGGTAAGGATAAAATAACTTATTTTAGATGGCTTCCTGATAGAGACATGGTTATATTTTCTTCCGATACAAAGGATGGTAAGAATGGAACAATTCAGCTGTCAACTTATGAGGCCGATTCAGAAACTGCCAGAGATTATCCTGAGATTTCTGACCTAGCTTCAAAGAGTCAAGTAATGGATATTGAGCTGTCACCGTACACAAATGTTGTTTATGCCAAAATAAAGACATCAAAAACAAAATCCAAGATAGTTCGATTCAATATTATGAGTCAATATGCCCATATCATGGATTTAGGTGCAGATGCCATAGTTAGAGAGTGTATATATGTAAACAAGTTTGTTTATCAAAATAAGGGAGAATCAATCTATATTTACGATGGTATAAACAGGATTAAAAATAAGATTCCTATTGATGCTGCCAATGTACGTGTTTTAGACATTGACTTAAATGACACGTTGTATATTGGAATATTGGATGCGTCGGGTAAGGTTACTAAAATTTATCATCAAAAAATTATTGATCAGAAGCCAACTGACAATTGGACTAAAGTTGTGTTGAAAGAAAGCACATCTTCTGACAATATCATTATTTCAGGTAATGGTAATATATATGTAAATAATAAGGACGAAAACAAAGTTATAAATGTTACCAATGACCGTAAGGCCTCTTATAGAGGAGAATTTATTGAGGTTTTGGCTGGAGCTTTGGTTTCAAAGGATGGGAACAAAGTAAATATAACATCATTAAAGGAATACTAAAATATTAATAAGATTATGTTTAATTCTTGTATAATTGGGTATAAATATATTAAGTTTTTTAGTATTAATTTATGCTAATGGAGGAATTGATTTATGTCAGATAAGATTGTAAATATCACAAAGGATACATTCGACGAGATTGTATTGAAATCGAACAAACCAGTTGTAATTGATTTTTGGGCTTCTTGGTGTGGCCCGTGTAGAATCGTGGCTCCTATAATGGAGGAGTTAGCAGATGAATTTGATGGCAAAGTTCAAATAGCAAAGGTTAATGTAGATGATCAGGGTGAGCTAGCAGCGCAGTTTAGAATAATGAGCATACCAACTGTTTTGATTTTCAAAAATGGAGAGGTTGCAGAGAAGATAGTTGGGGCTAGAGCCAAGGGAGAGTTTACAGAGCTAATTGAAAAACAATTATAATCTTGTAAAAAGAAATACGCTTGTTTAATCAGTTAATGAGCGTATTTTTTTGTATTAATAAAACAAATTAACTGTAAAGAATATCTCTTTAGTTAATCTTAAATATAAAAATTAATTTTCCCGTAGATTAAAAAGGCTTTTCAATGTTATAATGGAATAGTAAATGTATCTAATATTTATTAATTCCTATTTTTTGCAGGAGGAATGAACTATGGCAGGAGTAAAATTATTTTCTACAGCACTTTTTGGATTTAAAAAGAAGCATGTTAATTCTTATTTAGAAAAAATGAACAAAGAGTATGAAGAAAAAATTATAATGAAAGAAAAGGAAATTGCAGATATTAAGTCGCAGTATCGAGACATGAAGAGTAAATATGATGAAATGAACTCAAATATAGAACATATAAAAGAAGGTAGAGAAAAAATAGCAAATGCCTTGATTACAGCTCAGGAAAAAGCCGGGACCATCATTGATGAAGCTAGAAAACAAGCAATAGATGAAAAGAAAATGCTTGAAAATCAGGTAGAAGCGGAAAAAGAAAAGTTAGTAGATATTAAACAGGAGCTGAAGGTGTTAAAGGTTGACGTTATAGGTAAGCTGAAAAAGTATGAGGGAGAGTTATCTGGCATTATTAATGAATGATATGCTTGAAAAATATCGGGAATTAAATTATAATTTAGTTTGTAGATTAATAAAGTGGTAAATTTTTTAGTAATAGCATATTATAGGTTACAACTGCAAAAGGATAATATATTAATGTAAACACTGTGAATGGGAAGAGTAAATATTAAATTAGTTCAAGAGAGCCGGTAATACAGCTTGCTGTTGGTGTGAAGTCGGTACTGATTTTTATTGAAGGCAGCCCGGGAGTAGCTTTTTTGAAAACCGAATTTATTTCGTTAATAGAAAAAGACGTTAGGCCACGTTACAGGCTAGTAATGTACGCATTACCTATAAGTGTAATGTCGCATTATAATTGAGAGAATGCTTCGGCATTAATTAGGGTGGTACCGCGGAAACCTTCGTCCCTGTTTTAGAGGACTTGGTTTTTTTTTATCTGCATTTTAGGATTTAAAACCAATATTGAAAACCCAAGAGAAGAGTGAAGAGCTATAGTAGTCGGCTTTGTCGACATATTTTGAAAAGAAGAGGAGAGATGTGTGATGGAAGAAATACTCGGAATATTGGAGAAAAATAGCAAGGCGACAGCTGAGCAGATTGCAATTATGATAGCAAAACCTATTGAAGAGGTAGAGGCAGCCATAAAGAAATATGAAGAGGATAATGTGATTGTTGGGTACAACACTTTGATAAATTGGGATAAAACAGAAAAAGAAAAGGTTACAGCACTTATTGAAGTAAAGGTTACACCACAGAGAGGGTTAGGCTTTGATAAGATTGCAGATAGAATATATAGATACCCGGAGGTAACAGCCTGCTACCTTATGTCTGGAGGTTTTGACTTAACGGTTATCATTGAAGGTAAAACGATGAAAGAGGTTGCTCTGTTTGTTTCTGATAAGCTAGCCCCTTTAGAATCAGTGCAAAGCACGTCAACACACTTTGTGCTTAAAAAATACAAAGATAAAGGGACTATTTTTGAAGAAAAGCAGGTAGATAGAAGGGAGCAAATATTCATATGATAATGAAGGATATGATTTTAGACAAAATAAAGAATGTTCCTCCTTCTGGAATAAGGAAGTATTTCGATTTAATAAATGAAATGAAGGATGTTATTTCTCTAGGAATTGGAGAGCCCGACTTTGTAACACCTTGGAATGTGAGGGAAGCAGGAATTTACTCCTTGGAAAAGGGACATACGTGTTACTCTTCAAATGCTGGTTTTATTGAGCTCAGAGAAGAGATAAGCAACTACTTATATAGAAAGTTCTCACTTGACTATAGCCCAGTTGATGAAATTTTGGTAACAGTTGGTGGAAGCGAAGGAATAGATGCAGCATTAAGAGCTCTTGTAGGACCGGGCGATGAGGTGATAATTCCTGAACCTAGTTTTGTTGCATACCAAGGTTGCACAGGCTTTACCGGGGCTACTCCTGTTTCTATCGCACTTAAACAAGAAAATGACTTCAAGCTAACAGCAGAGGAGCTGGAGGCTGCAATTACTGATAAAACAAAGGTAGTTATAATTCCGTTTCCAAACAACCCTACAGGTGCGATAATGACAAAGGAGGAACTGTATGAGTTGGTTAAGGTTCTAAAGGATAAAAATATTGTCGTAATTTCAGATGAGATATATTGTGAGCTAACATATGAAGGACAGCATACTTCTATAGCAAGCTTCCCAGAAATGAAAGAGAAGACTGTTGTTATAAATGGATTTTCAAAATCCTATGCTATGACCGGATGGCGTTTGGGTTATGCATGTGGTCATAAGGATTTGATAAATGAAATGAAAAAGATACATCAGTATGCCATTATGTGTGCGCCTACAATAGCTCAAGATGCTGCGCTAGAAGCACTCCGAAACAGTGATGAAGATGTCAAAATGATGGCAATGGAATATAATAGAAGAAGAAGGGTCACACTGGATGGTTTTAGAAAGGCTGGTTTTTCTTGCTTTGAACCTAAAGGGGCTTTTTATGTTTTCCCAAGCATAAAGAAATCAGGCCTTAGCTCTGATGAATTCTGTGAGAGGCTACTCATTGAGCAAAAGGTACTAGTTGTTCCAGGTACTGCATTTGGAGAATGTGGAGAAGGCTATGTAAGGGCATGCTATGCGTCCTCGATGGAAAAAATAAATGAAGCTATGCGGAGAATTAAAATCTTTTCAGATAGTCTATAAGTTGGAGGAATAAATGTACAGATTAGTAGCAATTGATTTAGATGGGACTTTGCTTGATGAAAACAAAGAAATTTCTGATAGAAATAAAAAAGTAATTTCTTTGGCAATAGAAAAAGGTGTAAAGATTGTAATATGTTCTGGAAGGATATACTCGGGGGCAAAACTATATGCCAAGCAGGTCGGTTCAAAAGACCCAATTATAGCCTGTAATGGGGCAATTATCAGCGAAGATATTAATGGAAAAGTTATTTATACAAATAATTTAGCTACTGAGGATTGCTTAAAAATAATTGATATATGCCACAAGTATGATAACTATTACCATATTTACGCTGGAGATACCATGCTGACTGAGAAGTTAGGTTTTACCTCACTGAAGTATTTTGAAAAAAATGAAACACTTCCCCCAGAGGACAAAATAGATATTGAGATACTTGAAAACATGGCAGATAAAATTAGAAGTATACAGGGGCAGGTTCTTAAATTTGTAGTTGTGACAGATGATTTAGAAAAGCTCAAGAGAATTAGAGATGAAATCGAGCAAATACCAAGTGTAGATGTAATGAGCTCCTACTATGACAATTTTGAAGTGATGAATAAAGGTGTCAGTAAGGGGGCCGCACTAAAAAGATTATCAGAGCTGTTAGGCATTTCGGCTGAGGAAATGATTGCAATTGGTGATAATGAGAATGATATATCCATGCTTGAATACGCTGGGTTAGGTGTTGCAATGGATAATGGTGAGGACTGTGCCAAAGGAGCTGCACAATATGTTACTGCAGCTAATAATCAAGATGGTGTAGCTCAGGCAATAGAAAAGTTCGTTTTGAAATATTAAGGAACAACTAAATAAAACAAAAAAGATGTCAAAAAGCATAAGGTTGGTTATAATAGAAATATATTTGGCTATTACTTAAAATCAGAGAGGGATGATGAAATGCTTGAATTAGAACAATATAGATTGGAACTGCTAGGCTTAAAAAGCAATTTAGAGGAAATGAGGGCTTCACTTTGACATCGCTAGAATAAGTGATGAAATTATGGAGTTGGAGCACAAGGCCTCTGAGCCTGAGTTTTGGAATGATATGGCAAATTCACAGATAATTTTGCAAAAGATTAAGGCGTTGAAGTCAAAGATAGAGACGTTTGCAGCAATAACCTCACAATGGGAAGATTTGCTTACGTTGGCTGAGTTGGGCTTAGAGGAGCAAGAGGAAAGTGTAATACCTGAGGTGGGAGAAGGACTTAAAAAACTAAAGCATAAGCTTGAAATACTAAGGCTAGAGACTCTTCTTACTGGACCATATGACAAAAATAATGCTATTCTCACACTTCATGCCGGAGCGGGTGGAACAGAGGCACAGGATTGGGTGCAAATGTTACTGCGTATGTTTACCAGATGGGGAGAGGGCAAGGGCTATCAAGTTGAAATTTTGGATTATCTGGATGGTGATGAAGCTGGAATAAAGAGTGTGACGATACAGATCATTGGTGAAAATGCTTATGGATATATGAAATCTGAAAAGGGAGTTCATAGATTAGTTAGAATATCACCGTTTGACGCATCGGGAAGAAGACATACCTCCTTTGCATCTATGGATGTTTTGCCAGAACTGGATGATTCAATTGAAATTAATATTAACCCTGATGATTTAAGAGTTGATGTCTATAGAGCAAGTGGAGCTGGAGGACAGCATATTAATAAAACTAGCTCAGCTGTTAGACTCACTCATATTCCAACAGGTGTGGTTGTTTCTTGCCAGACTCAACGCTCACAGTTCCAGAATAAGGATACTGCTATGAAAATGTTAAAATCGAAACTGTTTGAGATAAAAGAGCGCGAGCAGAAGGAAAAAATAGAGGATTTGCAGGGTATCCAGATGGAAATCGCATGGGGAAGCCAAATAAGATCCTATGTTTTTTGCCCATATACGCTTGTAAAGGATCATCGTACCAATTTCGAGGTTGGAAACGTTAATGCGGTAATGGATGGGGAACTGGATGGCTTTATAAATGCATACCTCTCAATGGGAAAGTAAGAAAACTGAGCTGCTAAAAGTATATGGACTAGGGAACTTGAACGAAATATTATATCTGATTTATGAATGGGAGGAAAAAATATGAATTCAAATGAACTAAAGAAATTACTTGAAGATGTTAAGAGTGGATCGGTTGAGATTGAACAGGCTTACAAGGAGATAAAGTCGCTGCCTTATGAGGAATTGGGATTTGCGAAGCTGGATCACCATCGGAGTATCAGGAATGGCTATCCAGAGGTTGTTTATTGTGAAGGAAAAACAAACAAGCAGATTGTTGAAATCATAAGAAGACTTATGTTAAAGAATAATAATATTCTAGCCACAAGGGCTTCGCGAGAGGTATATGATGCCATAAGTGAAGTTACCTGTGATGCAGAATATCATATTGATGCAAGGATAGTTGTTGTTAAGAGGCAAAAGATAGTTGTCACAGAAAAACAAATAGCTGTTATTACAGCAGGTACTGCTGATATACCAGTAGCCGAAGAAGCAGCTATAACGGCAGAGGTATTGGGGAATAATGTTATTAGAATTTATGATGTTGGCGTTGCAGGTATTCATAGGTTATTGTCAAAGATGGATATAATATCTGAAGCCAATGTAATAATAGTAGTTGCAGGTATGGAGGGCGCTCTAGCCAGTGTTGTAGGTGGGCTTGTTGACAAACCTGTCATTGCAGTTCCTACAAGTATAGGCTATGGAGCAAGCTTTGGAGGCTTAGCTGCACTTCTTACAATGTTAAACAGCTGCTCCGGCGGTATAGGCGTAGTGAATATTGACAATGGATTTGGTGCAGGATATTTGGCAAGTAATATAAACAAGCTTTAGAGGTAACAGTTATATGCTGTTTGATACTAGGAGGATTTAATGAGGGTTTTATATTTTGACTGTTTTTCCGGGATAAGTGGAGATATGACATTGGGTGCGTTGCTTGATTTAGGCTTAGATAGCGATGCTTTTTTAAAGGAGCTGGACAAGCTTAATGTGGGTGGGTACTCTGTCCAGATTAAAAAGGTTGTCAGAAAAGGAATTTCAGGTACCGATGTGAATGTAATTCTAGAAGAAGCTGCTCATGAACAAAACCACGAGCATGATAACGAGCATGAGGACCTTCACGCGCAGGAGCATAACAGCAAGCATAACGAGGACCTTCACACACATGAGCATGGTAATGAAAATGAGCATAGCCACCAACATGACCACGAGCACAGCCATTCACATTCCCATTCAAAGCAGGAGAGAAATCTCGGTGATATAGAGAATATCATTAATATGAGTGAATTAAAGCCTAGAGTAAAGGCTATGAGCACAAAAATATTCAGGGAGATTGCACGAGCTGAGGCAAAGGTTCACGGCAAAAATATTAATGAGGTACATTTCCATGAGGTTGGTGCAATAGATTCTATTGTAGACATCATAGGTGCTTGCATATGCATTGATATGCTTGGAGTTGAGAGAATATATGCGTCTGAGCTACATGAAGGGAAGGGCTTTGTGGAATGTGCACATGGACTGCTTCCAGTGCCTGTACCTGCGGTTATGGAAATGCTGTGTAACAGCAATATACCTCTAATTACCGAGGAAATACCTTTTGAACTAGTAACGCCAACTGGAATAGCCATTTTGAAAATGACTTGTTCTAGCTTTGGCAAAATGCCACCAATAGCTATAGAGAAAACAGGCTTTGGTATGGGTAAAAGAGAAACCGGTAGATTTAATGCACTAAGAGCAGTTGTTGGTACATTATATCAGCAGGATACAATTTCAACTGACGAGATTGCTATTCTTGAAACAAATATAGATAATATGTCGCCAGAGATATTGGGTTATACAATGGAGAGACTACTTGATAGTGGAGCACTGGATGTGTACTATACGTCTATTTATATGAAAAAAAGCAGACCTTCTGTGATGCTGACTGTACTTTCTAAATGTGGCGATGAAAAGAAGTTTTCTGACATAATATTTAAAGAAACCTCTACACTCGGAGTGAGACTTAGCCATTCATCGAGATATTGCATGAATAGGGAGTTGGTCAAGGTAAATACTCAGTATGGTGATGTTCGTGTAAAAATAGCAAGCATTGATAATATAATGAAATTTGCGCCTGAATACGAAGATTGCAAGATCATCGCTGTAAAGACGGGTTTACCAATTAATAAGGTGTATGAATTGGTAAATGAAAAATATAGGCAGGAAGGTAACTCCATTGCTGTACAATAAATTTTCTGACTACTTGAAAAAAAAATATGGTACAAAAGTATATAAGTTGCCACTCAATTTGCCTGTTACCTGTCCCAACAGAGATGGTAATATAAGCTCTGCTGGCTGTATTTTTTGTGGGGATGAGGGTGCTGGTTTTGAAAACCTGACCTGCGAAATGTCTATTACAAGCCAGCTTGAGCAAAATGCAAAGTATATAGGCAAAAACTATGGAAGCCAAAAGTTTATTGCATATTTCCAGAATTATTCTAATACGTATTTACCTTTAGACACATTCAAAAAGAACATCAGAGAGGCATGTTCACAGGACATTGTTGCTATATATATTTCAACAAGGCCCGATTGTATTTCTGATATATATTTAGAATATTTGGCTCAGCTGAGGAGTGAAAAAGGTATTGATATTGTTCTAGAGCTTGGACTACAAACTGTAAACTATCATACCTTGAAAAAACTTAATAGGGGCCATACGTTGGCGGAATTTATAGATGCAGTACTTAGAATAAAGAAATATAAGCTTGAAGTGTGCGCGCATTATATCACTGATTTGCCTATGGATAATGTAGACGATGTAAAGGAGGGGGCAAAAATCCTTTCTGCTCTGGGTGTTTCACAGGTGAAATGTCATTCTCTTTTTATTTTAAAAGATACTGAACTTGAAAGACAGTACTTAAGTGGGGAAGTTAAGCCCGTATCCATCGATGAGTTTGTGGATAGAACTATAGTGTTTTTGGAGCATTTAAGTCCTGATATTGTTGTTCAGAGACTTGTTGGACGAGCCCCTGCAGACAGAACTGTTTTCTGCAATTGGAGCACCAGCTGGTGGAAAATTATGGATGTTATTGAGACGAAAATGATTGAGAGAGAGAGCTTCCAAGGAAAGTGCTTTAATTATTTGAATGGGGAAAGGGGACTTTCTCGGTATAGTGAATAGTGAAAAATTAAAAGTGAAAAGTTATGGTAGTCGGCTTGTGCCGACAGAATTTAAAGTGCAAGGGCAAAAGATAGTGAATAGTGAAAAATGAATAGTGGAGCGCCAAGAAAGCGCCTAAGATATAGCAGGTGGAAATCCTGTGCGGAAAGGGTGAGCCGCCCACCGCTATCCATTCCTTGGAACCGAAAGGGTGACCTTAGGTTTAAGCGTAGGACGGAGA
>Ga0209430_1001358_pt1 | contig 18348 bp, 11 predicted proteins | sample BarGraIncub1133A_FD_184504 | JGI IMG/M metagenome (GOLD analysis project Ga0209430, IMG submission 184504) | Arctic peat soil microbial communities from Barrow, Alaska - Barrow Graham LP Incubations 11-33A (SPAdes) (version 2) | ecosystem: Environmental > Terrestrial > Soil > Wetlands > Peat... | reverse complement strand
GGAAAATGAATTTCCTAATGGCGGGAGCAATTCGCCCCATAGGGGAAATGATTCTTCTAATGGCAAGAATGATTCTGGTAATGGCGGGAACATTTCTCCCTTCGGGGAAAATGAATTTCCTAATGGCGGGAGCAATTCGCCCCATAGGGGAAATGATTCTTCTAATGGCAAGAATGATTCTGCTAATGGCGGGAAGATTTCTCTCTTTGGGGAAATTTCTTTCCGCCAAAACATAAAATAATGATATTCAATAAATAATGAATTTGCAGTATTAATAAATGGACTTTCTCCCGTCGAAAGTGAAAGTTTCGGGATGAAACCAGCGTAAAAGGAGATCTGGTTGATCAGGTTATATCTGAATCCCTGATTCACGGCAGTGGTTAATTATTTAATTCAAATTGTAAACCGATAGGATTGCGACCGGTTAGTTTGTCATTTTAGGTTTCCTGAAAATTAATTCAATGGAAACATTTTTAATCTGGTAACAAAATAAATTATACGCCAACAAAAAACAGATGTTTCGAAAAATCCGGTGAAATATTTTAAAATAGTTGGAAAATGATGGAGACAGATGCCGGGGTATTTTGTATGGAAACGTGTGATTGTTTTGTGGGAAACGCGGTTTTGTTTGCAGACCCGCGATTAATAGCATCTCTACAGATGGATGGTTCAAAAATAGCTGCGAAAATCAGCGTTGTTTACATCCGCGTCATCCGTGTTCGATTCGTCACCCTATGTGGACAAAACAAGGTTCATCCAGCATCACTGAAAATTTTAAAACGGTCTCTGAATCACACCACCATCAATTTATACTATCTTTGAACATCAATTATAATCAGTTGTTTATGGTTGAGTTGAAACCTTTAAATTGTCTGATATTGTTATGAAAAAAGCGTTCAAAATTATTGTTTTCTTTGTTTTGCCAATTCTTATTGCATTGGTTATTATCGCATTAATTGCTTTGCCTCCGGTCGCAAAGAACTATATCAACAAACATGGAAAAGAATACACGGGTCGGAAATTGTCTGTGGACCAGATCCGTATCAACTACTTTTCTGCTACTTTCAACATGATCGGTTTCAAAATGTTTGAAGCCGATGAGCAGTCCACTTTTGTCGCTTTCGATTCCTTAACGGTCGATATCAACCCGCTTCGTTTGTTTTCATCTGAATTAGACATTGAGAAGTTTCGCCTTGTCAAACCCGAAGTGACCATCACGCAACAGGATAGCGTCTTTAATTTCGACGATATCATTGCCTTCATCAATTCAAAACCGAAGACAGATACCCTCAGCAAACCTTCGGGGCCGTTCAAATATGTGATGAAGAATATTTCGCTGGAAGGTGGGAAGCTTACTTATAACGATAAGGGAATTAATTATACGAATATCATGAGCAATCTGGGATTTGCGGTCCCTTATATCAGTTACAACCGCGAGGAGATCAGCGAAGCAGGGCTCAAATTTTATTTCGAAAATGGCGGTTTCCTCCAGGCGATGGCCGGTTATAATCAAAAATTGGGTGCCTATAATGCCGATTTTGAGGTTAGCAAATTAGATATCTCGCCTTTTCTCCCCTATATGAAACCTTTTTTAAGGTTTAAAAGCTACGAAGGAATCGTCGATGGGAAGTTTCATATACAGGGAAATATCAATAACCTCGATTCGGTGATGATACGGGGCGATGCAAATGTGGCAGATTTCGCGGCGATAGATCCTTCAGACCGGAAGGTGCTGGGTGCAGCAAAAGGCAATGTAACGATGGCTGATTCTTACCCGATGAAATATGTTTTTAATTTCGATAAGGTTACGCTCACCGAACCCTATCTCTTCTTCGAGATGAAGGACTCGAGCAACAACTTCATTAATTTAATGGTCGATGATACGGTCAGCAGCAGCGAACCTTTCAAATATTACTACCAAATCAATCATTTTAAAATTGACAATGGGATCGTCGATTTCAGGGACAATTCGTATGGTGATCCTTTTGATTATCATCTCGATGAAATAGCGTTAAAAGTTGATTCCGTTTCTTCGGCCAATACCTGGCTTACTGCTTATTCGACAGCGCGGCTCAATAAAAGGGGCAAGCTAAAGGCTGAACTCGGAATTAATCCGTCTGATCCTTATGAACTGAAACTGAACTATGTGGTCACCAATTTTCAGTTAAGCGATCTGAATATTATCTCACGCTATTACGTGGGCTTCCCGTTTTTACTTGGAAATATGTATTACGAAGGGAAAACGGTAATAACAGCACGTCAGCTAACCAGCGAGAATAAACTGATTGTTCGTAATGCCAAACTGGGAAAAAAGAGCAAAGGATTGATGAATATACCGCTGAAACTGGCACTTTATTTATTAAAAGACGTTCATGGAGACATTGTCCTCGACCTTCCGCTTTCGGGTGATTTAAATGATCCAAAGACAAAAATTGGTAAGCTTGTCTGGCAGGTATTTAAAAATTTTATTGTGAAGGTTGTCTCCTCACCATTCAGGGCTTTGTCGGGTCTGATGGGAGTGAATCCGGACGAGATCAAGGGAATTGAGTTTAACTACGCTGATACTACTTTAACGGATAGTCACCTGCGCAGGGTCAGGCTCTTCACGGAACTGGCGAAGAAAAAGCCCGATATGAAAATTGAAATTGCATCTTATAACGATATCGAACTCGAGAAACAGGCAATCGCCGTCGAAGAGGCCGGAAAGCTTTTTAATACCGCTACCGGAACCGATTACAAGAAGGAGAAAGATCAGTTTACCGCATTCATCGCTAAAAAGCTACTGACCGATACCGTGAATATGGTTACCGGAAGTGTGCAGCTGATCGGAAATCAAAAGCTCGATTCGATACAAAATAGTTTTGCCCAAAAACGGATCAGCAAGATTGAAGCGGCATTACATACTGCCGACGACTCCACCAGGATCAAAGTAGTTATTCCTAATAAGGATGCTCCCGAGAACGTGGGTAGCCGACCGGTATTTGAATTGAAATTTTCGATGGATGAATAAAATTTCGCATAAGGTTCTGCGGATAATTGTATTGGCCGTTATCGTGATTTTAACAGTCGTGTCGTTTTACTTTTATAAGAATTTCAACCGGCTGATCTCCGATGCAATTATGCGGAGTTTTAATTCGAATGTAATCTCCGATGTGTATGATCTGAGTTTCGATGATTTGAATATCAATGTTTTCACAAAAGAGGTAAAAATTCGTCATGTGGTCATTGCCCCCAAGGAAATCCCTTTGCAGCCATATCCTTACATCAATAGTTCGTTTATTTTGAAAGCAAGCAGGATCGATCTGAATGGTGTTGATATTTACGCTTTGCTAAAACAGAACAGGCTGATGATAAGTACCATCGAGATTGAAAAGCCGGAGATCGCTGTGCAACTAAAAGGGCGGAATCATGTGCTTTTCCCGTTTAAAGCGGGGGATAAATCTTCAGAAGCTAAGATTGAGCAACTTAAAAAGTACCTCGATTCCTATTTCTTGAAAGAGCTGGTGCTCCGCGATGCCAGGCTGTCGATGGAAGACGAACATGAAGGCAGCAGTTACAAAATCGGGGCATTGAATATTTTTGTGAGTGATATTCAGCTTCATCAGCTCGAAGGCGTCGATTCATTGGCGTTCAGAAAGGTTGATTTAGGGATGAGCGGTTTGGTGATCCATGCGAAAACGGGCAGTTTTAAAACGATGGAATCGAAAAACTACCAGTTAAATGTCGATTCGTTTGCTATCCAGCAACGGCCCGATACGGTTATTTTCCAGGTGGGGAATTATACAACACGGATAGAGGACTGGAAGCTGGTGACGGCTGACAGCACTTACCTGATCGGCGCTCAATTGGTCGAGTTATCGCGAAACGAAAAGGCAGTGCATATCACCGATGTTGCGATGAAACCAACACGCAGCCACGATGAATTCAACCGGCTACACAAGTATCAGAAAGAGTTATATTCCATATCCGTAAAAAAGGTTGACCTTTTGAATATCAGTTTCGATAGTCTTCGGTTCTATAAGACAATTTTGATTGGTAACGTAAACCTCGACAGTGCGGATGTGTTGATTTATAGGGATAAAACAAAGGATGTCGATTTGAAACGGTTTCCCGGATTTCCGGGACAGCAATTAAACAGCGTTGGCATTCCATTAACAATTAAGGAACTAAAGATAGCAACATCGACACTTGAGTACCAGGAGAAGAAGGTGGACGGCGATTTGGCAAGTGTTAAAATAAGCGGACTTAATTTAAACGCAAAAAATATTTCGAATCAACTGCCCGGTTCCACGCTTATGGTAAAGGGCAATGGGTATCTCGAGAATAAAATTCCATTCAATTTAGCACTGTCGTTTAGTTATACAAAGCCGGAATTTAGTTTTGAAGGTGCCATCAAACCTTTCGAATTTAAAGATTTAAATCGTGTAATCGAGGCATTTGCCCCCACGAGTGTCAAGACTGGTTTCGTTGATGCAATTAATTTTTCAGGAAACGGTTATCCGCGCGAAGCATCCGGCGATATGGAATTTCTGTATCACGATCTCGGATTAATCATTGATGTGAAGAAATATTCTAAGTTTAAAAACAGCCTGATCTCGTTTGCCGCGAACAACTATCTGAATTCCAGTAATCCCGCCTCGAATGATAAGGCGGCAAGGAAAGTGAAATTCGTTGTTGAACGCGATCGGAACAGGGGATTTATGAACCTCGTTGTGAAGTCAATAGTGGCTGGGTTGCAGGAGACAATGCTCCCTTCGAAAGAGAACCGTAAGCTAAACCGCGAAACGAAGAAGGCGCTTAAGAAGGAACAAAAGCTACAGGATCAAACTGATTTGCGGTAAGAGGTAAACGACTGATTAAAAAACGAAGGTAATAAGATCTGTGTGGGGTTTCATCTGGCAACTTAGGTATACCAGGAAGGAAATAAGATTTTTAAATCGTTAATGGTAGGTGGTAATCCTTGCAAAACGCGAATTTGAATAACCTTATTTTTGTTTTTCAGACTTTAGTAGAAAACATAATTTTCAGTTGTTTTAAACTTTATTGATTTATCTGAAAGTCAATACGATTAATCTTATTCTCTTTCTTGCGGTTTAATCGTCTTTGCGCGATTTTTTTAATAATATCATGTAAAGAAGCGACTACCGCAAGAAAGAGAATAAGCTACGATACTAATTTATTTTCAGTTATTTTTTGGACTGATAAAACCATAAACCAATCCGGCAAGTATTGCACCTGCAATAGGCGCGACGATGAACAGCCATAGTTGTTCTATTGCAATACCACCAACAAAAAGAGCCTGACTGATGCTGCGTGCCGGATTCACAGAAGTATTGGTAACTGGAATACTGATCAGGTGAATTAAGGTGAGTGAGAGGCCAATTGCTAAACCCGCAAATCCCTTGGGTGCACGATCGTCTGTAGCGCCAAGAATGATAATCAAAAACATAAATGTCATCACAACTTCTGTTACCAAAGCTGCCAATAAGTTATAATGTCCGGGTGAGTTTTCGCCGTAACCGTTGGCGGCGAAGTTCCCGATTGCGCTGCCATTGCCGGTTGCAATAACATACAATACGCTGGCAGCCGCAATACCACCCAAAATCTGGGCGATAATATACGGAAGAAGCTCTTTCCCGCTAAATCTTCCGCCTACCCACAGCCCGACAGAGACAGCCGGGTTCAGGTGCGCACCCGAAATATGCCCCAAAGAATAGACAATCGTTAAAACGGTCAAACCAAAAGCGAGTGCTACACCAAGAAGTCCGATTCCTACACCCGGGAAAGCCGCTGCCAAAACAGCGCTGCCACAACCGCCTAAAACTAACCAGAAGGTTCCGATAAATTCTGCTGTAAATTTTTTCATGTACTTGTTTTTTAATTGAGATTAAAGTGAAATGCCTTATTGTTGGGCGTTTACGTTTTAGCACAAAAAAAGTTTCACCATCATATGAAATTAGATAAGGTGTGAAAACCAGCACGTTGCGCTTTAGTCTTTAATCATGCGAACCAATGGGATTCAACTTGTTACCCACTTTGAAAACGGAAGTTGAAGATGGACCCTCACTTAAAGAAAAAATTCATCGTTAGCTGTTGATTTTTGACTAATTAAGCATTAAGTTTGGCGGCGATTAAAATACTTCAGTGAGAAGAATGAAGCCCTCAAAAAAAATATTTCCTTTTTGTATTGGTATATAAATAGCCCTATTCCTTCACTACCTTTGTCATTCTTACGTGAATATTTAAAAAGTCGGATGTGAAAATTTCTGAATGGAAATTGGTTAGATGCATCGGCAGTAATCGTCTCAGTTCTTAAGTTGAATTTTCAGTTAAAAATATTGGTATTTGCCTTGATAAGGAAAGATAAAATAGTTAAGAAGTATAATTTAGTGTGATATATTTAAAAAACAGCCTTATTCTAAAGATTTGGAAAATAAATGCTACTTGTCTTTGACAACCAAAATATTAAACAAGAGTCATGAATAGTTTGAACTACCAAGGTAAAACAAAAGAAGAGCTTATAAAGGAGTTGCTCATATTACAGCAGGAGAATGATGCCTTAAAGACAATTAATAATGAAGTCCTCATTGAGCGCAAGAGTACAGAGAAAACTATTTCGTTGCTTGCTCACGCAGTACGAAGCACAGGCGAATGTGTGAGTATTACCGATATGCAGGATAAAATTATCTTTGTCAATCATGCTTTTCTAAAGACCTATGGATTTGAGGAATCTGAACTTTTGGGGAGTTCTATCAGCATTATTCGTTCACCAAACAGTTCGCCAGAGGTAACGGATAAAATTCTCCCTGCCACACTTGAGGGCGGTTGGCAGGGAGAGCTGATTAATCAACGCAAGAACGGTACTGAATTTCCTGTATTCATCTCAACATCTGTCATTCGGGATGAAATGGGTGAACCCATTGCACTTATTGGAGTCACTACTGATATTACCGAGCGGAAACATGCGGAAAATGCATTACTTGAGAGTGAAATTCGTATGCGCTCAATTACCGACTCGGCTCAGGATGCCATTCTGATGATGGATCCCAATGGAAGCATATCGTATTGGAATCCCGCCGCCGAACGGATATTCGGATACACGAATGCAGAGGCTATCGGCCAAAACCTACATAAGTTCATCGTACCAAAACGTTATCTTCAAGCGCACCATGAAGCTTTTCCTTCGTTTTTACAGACTGGACTGGGGTCTGCGATTGGAAAAACGCTTGATCTGGAAGCCAGACAAAAAGGGGGAACAGAGATCGCTATTCAGTTATCGCTTTCTGCGATCCAGATTAATAAAGAATGGCATGCAGTTGGCATCATCCGTGATGTCACTGAACAAAAGAAAACTGAATTGGCCCTTCTGAAAGCCAAACAGGAAGCAGAAATGGCAAACAAGTTTAAAAGCATATTTTTGGCAAATATGTCGCATGAAATAAGAACACCATTAAATGCCATTATCGGATTTTCACAACTACTCAACCGCGACAAGCAATTAACAGATTCTCAAAAAGAGTATAATATTTCCATTATTCGTGCCGGAGAGCATCTTCTTGCACTTATCAACGACATTCTGGAATTATCGAAAGTTGAAGCAGGTCGGGTCGTGTTAAATCCCACAAATGTTGATTTATACTCCCTTTTGGATGACATCTATATGATTTTCAAAGAACGGGCAAAATCAAAAAACTTGCAGTTCATTTGTGAAAAAGCCAATGACGTCCCTCGTTTTGTATTTGTTGATGAAAGCAAATTGCGCCAGATTTATGTCAATTTAATCGGGAATGCCCTAAAATTCACCGATGAAGGTGGAGTTGCCGTACGAACACGAATTGATAAAATTAATGAAAACACCAGCCTGTTAGTTGTCGAAATACAGGATTCAGGATTCGGTATTTCGGAAGACGAAATTGATAAACTTTTTATGCACTTCCAGCAAACCAGTTCAGGGATCAGCAAGGGAAGCGGTACCGGTTTGGGACTTGCCCTAAGTCGTGAATTTTCTATATTAATGGGTGGAAATATCACCGTATCAAGCGAAATTGGCAAAGGATCGGTATTCACATTTAAAGTGGAAATAGAAGAAGGGAATGCTGAAGCATGCGAATCGAATATTCCTAAAATAGTGATGGGTATTGAAAAAGGGGAAAATGTTTACCGCATATTGGTTGTCGACGATAAAGAAGAAAATTTGAAGGTTGCAGTGACACTGCTCAAACTAGTAGGATTTGAGACCAATGAAGCTGTCAATGGAGAAGACGCTATCGTTAAATTTAGTGAGTGGAATCCTGATCTTATTTTGATGGATATGCGTATGCCTGTGATGGATGGCTATGAAGCAACCAGACTTATTAAATTAACAGAAAAGGGGAAGGCAACTCCTATTGTAGCCCTAACTGCCAGTACTTTTGAAGACGAACTGAAAAGAATAGACTCATTTGGGTTGCAAGGCTATATCCGCAAGCCTTTCAGGGAGAACGAATTGTTTAATACGATCGGAAAAATTCTCGGTATTAAATACATCTATGAGGATGAAACACCAACATTGTCTGCTAATCTTTTGGATGGTAAGGACGTTATATCTGAAGCAATCGCACAATTGCCTGATGGTTTGGTGTTGGAAATGCAGGAGGCGCTGGGAGTTGCCGATCTGGACCGGTTAGTGGAACTTATTAACAGCATAAGCCATGATCAATCAGAACTTGCCCGGTTACTTCTGAATCTTGCCATGAATTACGATTATGATTATTTAAATCAAATTTTAAATCAAAAGGAGAATATTGATGAAAAGTAATGATGAATTAATTCTGAATATCCCTGACATTCTTATTGTTGACGATGTATCAGCCAATCTTAAAGTGTTGGGCGACATGCTCAAGGGTGAAGGATATAAAGTCCGGCCGGTACCAAATGGAACATTGGCATTGCAGGTTGCATCAAAAGAAAAACCTGATCTTATTCTTCTTGATATCATGATGCCGGATATGGATGGATACGAAGTGTGCCGCAAATTAAAAGAGAACCCAAAATTAAGTGATATCCCGGTTATTTTTATTAGCGCATTAAACGATACCCAGGATATTGTTAAAGCATTAAAATCAGGCGGTGTCGATTTCATAACTAAACCTTTTCAGGCAGAGGAAGTAAAAGCACGCGTGCACACACATCTGAAACTTCATCAGCAAAGCAAAAAACTTCTGGAACAAAGCAAAGAACTTCTTGAATTGAATGCCACCAAGGACAAGTTCTTTTCTATCATTGCGCATGACCTTCGCGGCCCATTGGGTGGGTTTATGGGATTATCCGAAATGATGGCAGATGAGAAGCAAGCGTTTGAGCCGGATGAAATGAAAGAAATGACTTTAGCCTTGAGCCAATCAGCGCGTAATATCTACAATTTACTTGAAAACCTCCTTGAGTGGTCTCAGATGCAGCGTGGACGCACTTCCTTCAATCCACATATTGTAAGTCTAAATGAAGCTGTGTCTGAATGTTTAAAACTGGTGACAGAATCAGCCAATAAGAAGAGGATCCAACTTGAAGTAGATGTACCTAAAGAACATTCAGTTTTTGCAGATACAAATATGCTACAAACCGTTATCCGCAACCTGGTTTCAAATGCCATTAAGTTTACACCAAAAGGAGGCATCGTAAGTATTTTCTCTGGCATTGCCGAAAATAAAGCAGCTATAATTGGAGTAAGAGATACTGGTATTGGAATGAACAGCGAAATGATTTCCAACCTGTTTCGTATAAATGTAAATAGCAGCCGACCCGGAACCGAAGGTGAACATAGCACGGGTTTAGGATTATTGCTTTGCAAAGAATTTGTGGAAAAACATGGAGGTGAATTGTGGGTTGAAAGCGAAGTGAAAAAAGGGTCAATATTTTATTTCACGATCCCTTTTAATACGGATGGCAATCAAATTGTTTCATCGTCCGATCCTGCAAATCAAATCAAATCCGAAGATTCGGGACTGAAAATACTAATTGCAGAAGACAACGAACAATCGGAAAAGCTTATTCGGATTTTAGCGAGACCGTTTAGTGAAGAGATTTTAGAAGTAGCAACGGGTGCTGAAGCCGTTGAAGCTTGCCGCACCAACCCAGATATAGATCTGGTTTTTATGGATATTAAAATGCCAGTTTTGGACGGGCTGGAGGCAACCAGGCAAATCAGGCATTTTAATAAAAACGTGATCATCATCGCACAAACAGCTTTTGGATTATCCGGTTATAGAGAAAGGGCAATAGAGGCCGGATGTAACGATTATATCTCTAAACCTATTCAACGAGATGAGCTAATGGCTTTGGTGAAAAAATATTTTGAAAAAATTCAACCAAATTAAACTGGTTGTTTGATTAAAACAGCGTGAAATCGAAGGCTAAGTAAAATGAATATAGCAAAAACCGTTTCAATGAAAGTTGAGGTGGTTTTTCATCTTAAAAATTGAAAAGGATGAAACCGGGCGGCTTCATCCTTTTACTAAAACTAACCAAACTAACTAACCTAACTAAACCTAAACTTATGAAAAAAATGTAATACAAATGTATTCGCCATTTGGAATCTTTCGAAATTATTTGTGTTAAAAAAATATAAAATGGTCAAAATATTTTAAGTGATTATTTACCAGTAGATTAAAAAATCCAGCCTCACGATTTCTCACTTTTTATCTTTATCGCCGGTGTTTTTCAATACATCGAGCAATTCTTTGAGATTAACAGTGGCATAGGTTGAGGCATGGTCTGACATTGCGTATGGAATAATCAGATCTTCGCCATGGATCATCGACCCGCATGAGTAAATCACATTCGGTACGTAGCCTTCTCTTTCTGATTCATTCGGAACCATCAATGGACTGCTCAGCCTTCCGATCTCTTTCTCCGGGTTCTCAAGTTCATACAATGAGGCTCCCAACGTATATTCCCGCATTGAACCTACTGCATGGGTAATCACCAGCCAACCATCTTTGGTCTCGATCGGGGAGCCGGAATTGCCTATCTGAACAAGTTCCCATGGGTATTTGGGCTTTTGAATTATTTTTGCGGTGCGCCAGATATTAATGCTATCCGAATAGGCAAGGTAATTGTTTACACCATCGATCCTGCACAGCATTGCGTACTTCCCGTTGATCTTTCGTGGAAATAAAGCCATTCCTTTGTTCTGGGCGATCTCACCATTAATTGGCAATATTTTGAAATCGTAGAAATCTTTTGTGCTGATTAATTTAGGTAACGTAGACATCCCGTCATAAGCAGTGTAAGTGGCATAATAGATTACTTCACCGTTGTCATCTGTGAATTTAACAAAACGGGCATCTTCAATTCCTCTTTGCTCGGTTGCCGAGATGGGAAAAATAACCCGCTCAGAAATGGCGGAATCGATTGAAAAATGAATCTCATAATGCGAGGAAGCCAGCCACATCATCTGATTGATTATTTTCAATTGATCTTCCTGAAGATCCGGCTCACTTCTTGCAATATCAAGGTTCTTCATTAATTCTCCATACGTGAAATTATCTCCCAGTTTATCAAGGATAAATGCCGGAGAGACCGAAATTTCAGGAGTTTGCACTTCAGTTGGTTTATCAACGACATCAGGTGAAATGCTATTTTCTTTATCTTGCACTTCATCAAGTTTATCGATGATCACAGGTGAAATAATAGTTATCGTGTCTTTCATCTCTTCCAGCTTTAACTGAAAAGACTTCTTATCGTAAACGTGTCTTTTAATTACATCTGCTTCAGCAAGCATTTTACCAACCGGTTCTATGCTGAGGTTGTTGTTTTCGTCAAGAATGCCTGAGCGGAATACAATCGACGAGATATGTCCTTCTCCCGTAGCACGGAAACTGAAAATTACCCTTAATTCATACGATCTTAGTTCTGACTGATCCGGGTCTTCTACTATGGATGGATTGAAAAAAGCAGCTGATTCAATGGAATATTCCATTGTAAAATAAGAACCAATCAGTGCTTTCTGCGAAGCACTCAGATCCTCCTCATTTACCTCAATCTTATCAAAGATGGGCGCCAGCCTTTCAAAATAGCGCTCGAATATGCGTGAAATATTCCGGTGACGCCGGGAATATCCCCTCAGCAACTGGCTCATTGCTGTTTTTACCTCTTTTTCAGGCATTGCCAATACTTTTCTGATGATATCGGCTGACCTTTCATCACTCATATATAAAAAACGGGCGATTACCCTGGAAGAATCGGGAGAGAATGTAAACTTTTTCCTCGTTACTGTTACCTGCATGGTTTTCAGTTTTAAAAATGGGTTTAATTTCGAAATTTCAATTTAAAATTATCGCATAGGAAATTACGATTTTGGTTCGCACCTGTGGATTATTGCAAAGGTAATGTTTGTGGAGGTGTTTTTTGCTTTATTACGCTTATTCCTCAGAATGTTCTTAACTTCTTCCATTTCTTTAAAGGCAATTAAGTTCACAAACAATTACTGTATCAAGAAGAATTCAAAAAACGATTTTACAGATAAAAAAATATCCTTGTAAATCTAATGTTTACAAGGATATATGTGACCCCGGAGAGACTCGAACCCCCAACCTTCTGATCCGTAGTCAGATGCTCTATCCATTAAGCTACGGGGCCTTTTTGCTTGAAAGCGGTGCAAAGATAATCAGATTTTGGAGACCAAAGCAAAGCATCCTTATTTTTTTGGAAATAACCTCAATTTATGGAAAAATCGCATATATTTGCATACTATTTTTAATTGTTCTTAATAAGAATTAGAGTGCGTCTTTCGGAAATAGAAGAGAATAAGCGAGTTGTAATTACCAAAGTCCTGGGCCATGGCTCATTTCGACGTCGGATCTCAGAAATGGGATTTGTTGCCGGAAAGGTGGTCATTGTACTTAAAAATGCCCCATTACGTGATCCCGTTGAATACCAACTGCTTGGATATAATGTTTCGTTGCGTAGGGCCGAGGCGGATCTGATAGAGGTGATCACAACTGAAGAAGCAATGAAACTTGTAACTCCGAATTTCGACGGCACAATCGATATGGAGGTACTCAAGACTTCGGCGCGCGAAAACGGTAAAACAATACACGTCGCTTTAGCAGGGAATCCAAACTGCGGTAAAACAACCTTGTTTAATCGAGTCACCAATTCAAAAGAACATGTAGGAAATTACAGCGGTGTAACCGTGGATGCGAAGATCGCATCATTTTATCGGAACGGGTATACATTTAAGTTGGTTGACCTTCCAGGAACATATTCATTAACAGCATTTTCACCCGAAGAGTTGTTTGCACGCAATTACATTATCGGGCAAGCCCCTGATATTGTTCTGAATGTGATCGATTCGACGAATCTCGAAAGGAATATGTTCCTCACAACACAGTTAATCGATATGGATATCAAGGTTGTGATTGCATTGAATATGCATGATGATCTGGTAGCTGGAGGTGCAAAACTTGATTGTGAAAAGTTAGGTAAATTGCTAGGCATTCCCATTATTCCCACAATATCGAGTAAAGGGGAGGGGATGGATGAGTTATTTGATGAAATTATAGAGGTCTACGAAGACCGGAATCCGGTTGTAAGGCACATCCATATTAATTACGGCGAAGAGCTCGAAAAATCGATTAAGGTCATCCGTAAGGAGATAAAAAAGGATAAGCCCAGCGGTGTTGTACTTTCTTCGAGGTATTTAACCATCATGTTATTGGATAATGATCCGGAGGCATTGAAACTCCTTGAGACATCATCCAATTTTGCCCGGATTAGCGAGATGACAAAAAGTGAGGTCTCGCGACTTAAATCCAGGTTGAATGATGATAGTTCACATCTGATTACCGATGCCAAATACGGATTTATAGCTGGAGCACTTAAGGAAACATTTGTTCAGGGAGTGCATTGGCGCTATGCGATTACCGGAAAGATTGATCACCTGGTCACGCACCGGATTTTCGGATTCCCGATCTTCCTGCTTTTCATGTTTTTGACATTTTTTGCAACGTTCAGGTTGGGCGCTTACCCCATGAACTGGATCGGTGAAGGTGTTACCATCATTTCTGAATTTATCAAAACGATAATGCCTTCCGGGATGTTTAAGGATCTTCTTACGGATGGAATCATTAACGGTCTTGGTAGTATCATTGTCTTTGTTCCAAATATTCTGATTTTATTTTTCTTTACATCATTGATGGAAGATACCGGTTATATGGCCCGTGCTGCATTTATTATGGATAAGCTAATGCATAAAATCGGACTCCACGGACGGTCGTTTATTCCGATGGTAATGGGGTTCGGGTGCAATGTGCCGGCAATCATGGCTACGCGAACGATCAGAAATCGCAGTGACCGTTTGCTTACGATGTTGATTATTCCGTTTATGTCGTGTTCTGCACGTTTACCGGTTTATATTGTACTGATCTCTGCCTTTTTTAAGGATTTTCCGGCGATGGTATTGACAGGTTTATATTTACTTGGAATATCGATGGCGATCGTCATGGCCAAGATTTTAAACAGGACGATCTTCAAAAGGAAAGAGACGCCGTTTGTAATGGAGCTTCCTCCCTACCGGATGCCGGTTTTACGGAATACATTACTGCATATGTGGGACAAGGCAAGTCAGTACTTCAAAAAAATTGGGGGAACCATCCTCGTTGCGGTTGTTATTATCTGGGCGCTCGAATACTTTCCAAGAAGTGAGGAAAATAAACATCTTAAAACAGAAACGACATCTTCCAATGTGGCCCACGAATGGCATGTTCAGTCTCAGATCGAAAATTCGTACCTTGGGATGATCGGTCGCACGATTGAACCTTTAATAAGACCATTGGGTTTTGATTGGCGGATGGGTATTTGCCTCGTGGCAGGGATTCCGGCAAAAGAGATTGTTGTGAGTACGATGGGGGTTCTCTACGAATCGGGGAAGGATGATCAGAAAAGCAGAGAACTGTTACCGGAAATATTGAAATCGGAAATCTATTTTTCGGGACCCAAAGCGGGGGAGAAGATATTTAACCAAGCAGTTGCACTCTCTTTCCTTGTCTTCGTACTGCTATATTTCCCTTGCATTGCAGTAATTGCTACTATTAAACGGGAATCTGGCAGTTTGAAATGGGCTTTGTTTACAGTCTTCTACACTACTGCCTTTGCGTGGATTACTGCTTTTTTTACTTATAATATTGCGCTATATTTTATTTAATACACTCAATTATGCAGGAAATTATAACATGGATTGTTGTTTTGGTCGCGGTTATTCTTCTGGCTATTAAAGCGTTAAAGTCTTTAAAATTATTCAGTAAGTCTGATAGTTGCAACGGATGTGGAAGCTCTTGCGGAGGATGCCCAGTGGCTCCGGAAAACAGGAAAATTAAAAGTAACTGAGTTTGCCTTTCAATAAAGGCTAAATTTTTAAAGCCAAAACCCTATAGCCTCATATCCTGCTGAAAAACAAAGGTTAAAGAACTTAGTCCTCTAACCTTTTATCTTATTTCTTAAATTATAGAATCTTCTATCTGAATGTTCTAATTTTCGGCAGTTGTATGTTTGCTATCTTTTTTTTCTTTTGTCATTCTTGCAACAGAGGCAATTTCTATAAAAGATGTTCCTCCACCTACTCCAAAATTCCCGCCTACATAGACAACCGTATCGTTTTCTGTTATTTTGCCGCGAGCTTCAAGGTCAAGCAGAGATGATTCAACCAATTTATGTTTATTCTTCTTCGAGACAATCTGGCTGGCCTGAACGCCATACGAAAGAGCCAGTTCACGTTTGACGCGGCCATCATGGCACTTTGCATACACTGGACGTGGACTTCTGAATGCAGAAATATAGCGGGCAATTTTCCCCGTTAAAGTATCGGTGACGATTGCAGCAACCTTTAATTCATTGGCGGCCATTACGGCTGCCTCAGCTAAGAATGCAGATACCTCATTGTCTAAACGTGGAACCGGCAAGTCATTACGCCTATCTTTACTTGATTCTATTTCAATGGCTACGCGCGTCATCAGGGCAACAGCTTCAACGGGATATTGTCCATAAGCAGTTTCGCCGGATAACATAATAGCATCAGTCCTATCGAAAATTGCATTGGCAACATCACTAACCTCTGCCCTCGTTGGTCGCGGACTGTTGATCATTGTGTGCAGCATTTGAGTTGCGATGATCACAGGTTTTTTTCGTTCAACACATTTTCGGATTAGCCTGCGCTGTATGGCAGGTATCTTTTCTGCTGCGATTTCAATACCAAGATCACCACGGGCCACCATAATTCCGTAAGAATGGTCAAGGATTTCGTTAATATTGTTAACCCCATCTGTATTTTCGATCTTGGAGATAATTTTTATTCGGCTATTCTTTGCATCCAGAATTTTCTGAACGGCTAATACATCCTCTTTATTGCGAACAAATGAGTGTGCAACAAAATCAATATCATTATCAGCCGCCCATTCGATGAACATTTTATCTTTTTCGGTAATTGGAGGTAGTGAAAAAGAGACACCTGGTGTATTTATGCTCTTTTTATTTTTAATTTCGCCGTCGTTGCATACAACAACTTCGAGGGCATTGCCAATTTTTGAAATTATTTTTAACTCGAGTTCACCATCATCGATTAACATCGTACTCCCGATAGGAACGTTGTCGGCAAATTCAGCATAATCAACAATTAATAAGCCATCTGTCGATTGTTCATTGCCACCTTTTACAAGAAGTTTGTCTCCGGTTTTAACGGTGATGGGATTTACAATATTTTTAGTTCTGATTTCGGGGCCTTTGGTATCCAGAAGGATTGCAAGACAATCGCAAACACTCCTTACATTATTAACAATTTTAAGGGCAGTTTCGGGCGTTTGATGGGCGGTATTTATCCTCACGACGTTCATTCCGGCATCAAAAAGAGCCTGTAAAAACTCTATCTCGCAATGCTTATCTGAGATTGTGGCCACTATCTTAGTGTGCTTCATTGTATTCATGATCGACAATATTAAATTTCTATTTGATGCTAAGGTAGTCCAATTTAAGGACAAAGGAGATATCTCCTGGGCCCTCCTGAAGGAATTCCAATAGGTCAAATATAGCACAAATATTTGAATATGTGCATACCTAAGGTGATCAACCGATACTGATTATGACTGATTAATTAACGAATTGTTAATCATGATCCATTACAAATTTCATTATTGGGGAGCCAAAAAACTCTCAACCCCGAGTCTGTATGAATCAAGTCCGAATCCCATAATGCTCCCTTTGCACACCGGCCCGATGATCGATTCATGTCTGAAATTTTCTCTTGTGAGAATATTTGAGATGTGAATTTCAACTACAGGAGTGGTGATCGCAGCTATTGTATCACGCAATGCTACTGAAGTATGAGTGTATGCTCCTGCATTAAATACGATGCCCTGTGCGGAAAATCCAACTTTATGAAGATAATTTATGAGCTCACCTTCGACATTTGACTGAAAATAATCAAACTCGATGTTGGAGAACCTGGAAATCATTATTTCATAATAATTTGTAAATGAAATACTTCCATAAATGCTTTTTTCTCTGACCCCCAATAAATTTAAATTTGGGCCATTTACAATAATAATTTTCATCAAAGTAAAATATTTTGTATATTTATCGTGTGCAATTTGCGAAAAAATGTAACAACTTTTTCGCTTTTACGTTTGTTTTGTAATATATAATAAGATTAGCTAAATTGTTTCAACTTTAAATTTAAAAAAAAGAATTATGAATTGGTTAGAAAGCAAAAAAGGGTATGAAACATTTTTGAGGATAGAGAAGTCGCTTTCTCCGAACTCAGTAAGTGCGTATGTTAATGACATCAACAAACTTATAACGTTTGTTGAGGAGTTTTATCCAAGCCTCACACCGGAAACGGTCAAATTGGCTCAATTGAGAAAATTTGTTGAGTGGATGAACCAGAAGGGGATTAGTCCCCGTACACAAGCCAGAACGATTTCTGGGATTAAATCTTTCTATAAGTTTCTGTTGATTGAAGAAGCTGTAGAAAATGATCCGACAACGTTAGTAGAATCTCCACGGATTGGTCGCAAGCTGCCTGAGATTCTAACAGACGATGAAATCAATCGGTTGATTGAGGCTATCGACGATTCAAAAGCCGAAGGTCTTCGTAACAAGGCAATCCTTGAGACGCTCTACAGTTGTGGATTAAGAGTTTCTGAACTTGTTGATCTTAAACTTTCGAATCTGCATTTTGAGCAGGAATTTCTTAGAATTGCCGGAAAAGGAGAGCGTGAACGCCTGGTTCCTATCAGCAAACGAGCCATTGAGGATATCAAAAAATATCTGATTAACTCGCGTAAGAAACTTACAATTGAAAAAGGTTTCGAGAACATTGAG
>Ga0209430_1001354_pt1 | contig 18388 bp, 15 predicted proteins | sample BarGraIncub1133A_FD_184504 | JGI IMG/M metagenome (GOLD analysis project Ga0209430, IMG submission 184504) | Arctic peat soil microbial communities from Barrow, Alaska - Barrow Graham LP Incubations 11-33A (SPAdes) (version 2) | ecosystem: Environmental > Terrestrial > Soil > Wetlands > Peat... | reverse complement strand
CCTAAAGATACTGCCGCCTGTACCCAAATCGGGTTAGCTTTTGCCAAAATTCCAGCAGGAATATAATACATGTTAGCTATACTGTGCTCAAAACCAGATGTTATAAAGAGCCAGATTGGGAAAAAATTGCCAAAAGCTTACCAGTAATATCCTTAGCAGCGGCCGCCATCCATATTGCAATGCACACAAGCCAGTTGCAGAGTATTCCCATGGAGAGAGCATTACCGAATGTTAATCCAGTCTTATAAACTGCAGTCTTTATTGTAAAGCCACCTAATAAACCATTGGAAAAGTTAAATTGTCCTGACTGTAGTATTAAAAATACAATAATCAGGGATCCTATAAAATTGCCAATATATACAAAAAACCAATTCTTCAATAGTTTATAAAAATTCGTTTTATGCTCAAGGTAGGAAATTATTATTAAACAATCACCAGTAAAAAGTTCTGCCCCCGCTACTATTACCATCATAAGTCCTGTGGAAAATAATGCTCCTGCAAGTGCCTTACCTATACCAGGCGAGCTTATGGTATATATAGCCATATTCGAGCCCTCAGCTGCAAAGGCAATAAATGCTCCTCCCAAAATTCCAAGAATAAGCAGTCTGAGGGCTGGCAAGCCGGCCTTCCTGCATCCAGTTTCAATAAAACTTTCTGCCATTTCCGCTGGGCTTAAAAATGCTTTCTCCATTTATAAAACCTCCCACATAAAGGTACTTTATGATAGACCAATTATTCCTCCATCCTCAGTTATATCCATCCCATTTGCAGCTGGTATCTTTGGTAGACCAGGCATTGTCATTATATTTCCAGTTAGAGCTACAATAAATCCTGCACCTGCTGAAACCTTGACATCTCTTACAGTTATAGTAAATCCAGTTGGAGCGCCAAGTAGAGCTGCGTTATCTGAGAAGGAATATTGAGTTTTTGCTATACAAATCGGCATTTTATCAAATCCAAGCTCTGAAATTTCAGCTATTTGTTTCTTAGCTTCTGAAGTAAATTCCACTCCGTCTGCTCGGTATATCTCTGTAGCAATTTTTGTTATTTTTTCTTGAATGGTTCCATCTATATCATAAAGTGGCTCAAAATTTGAAACTTTCGTTTTGCAAATTTCTACAACTTTCCTAGCTAAGTCTATTCCACCTTCTCCTCCTTTTGTAAATACTTCTGAAAGAACAACCTCTGCTCCCTTAGATGAGCATTTTTCTCTCAATAAGGTAATCTCAGCTTCAGTATCTGTTGGGAACTTGTTTATAGCAACAACAACTGGAACACCAAATTTAGCTAAGTTTTCAAGATGCCTTTCAAGATTTGCTATGCCAGCTTCAAGGGCCTTAACATTTTCAAACGAAAGTTCAGTCTTGGGAACCCCACCATTCATCTTAAGTGCTCTAACTGTAGCGACAATTACAGCCGCATCTGGTTTTAAGTTTGCAAACCTACACTTTATATCAAAGAATTTCTCTGCGCCAAGATCAGCACCAAACCCTGCTTCAGTTATAACGTAATCAGCCAACTTTAGAGCTATTTTTGTAGCCATAACTGAGTTACATCCGTGAGCTATGTTTGCAAAGGGTCCACCGTGTATAAAGGCAGGTGTATTTTCAAGAGTTTGAACTAAATTGGGTTTAATAGCATCCTTAAGCAGTAATGTCATTGATCCTGTTGCTTGTAAGTCTCCTGCTGTAACAGCTTTCCCTTCTTTATTATAAGCTACAACCATTCTTGAAAGCCTATTTTTAAGATCTGTTAGGCCCATTGAAAGGCATAGTATAGCCATTATCTCTGAGGCAACTGTTATATCAAAACCGCTCTGTCTTATAAAGCCATCAGTTTTTCCACCAAGTCCTATTATTATATTTCTAAGAGCTCTGTCATTCATATCTAGAACTCTTTTCCACACTATTCTCTTAGGATCTATGTTTAAGACATTTCCTTGATAAATATGATTATCTAACAACGCTGCAAGCAAGTTATGCGCTGAAGTAATAGCATGAAAATCCCCTGTAAAATGTAGATTTATATCATCCATAGGCACTACTTGAGCATATCCGCCACCTGCTGCACCCCCCTTAATACCAAAACAAGGTCCAAGTGATGGTTCTCGTAGTGCAGTTATAGCTTTCTTTCCAATTTTATTGAGTGCCATTGATAATCCAACATTTGTAGTTGTTTTCCCTTCACCTGCAGGCGTTGGGTTTATAGCTGTAACAAGAATAAGTTTTGCATCAGGCTTATCCTTTAGTCTTTCAAGAACACTCAATGAAACTTTTGCTTTATATTTTCCATAAAGCTCTAATTCATCTTCCTCAATTCCTAGATAACCCGCAATTTGTGTTATCGGAAGCATTATAGCTTCTTGTGCAATTTGAACATCTGTTTTCATAAAATTTCTCTCCCTTTACCAGTAAAATTTAAAAGTGCATCATGGTGAACTAAAGCTTAGGTATTTCATTCATAATTTCTGGAATTACTTCGAACAAATCACCGACAACTGCAATATCTGCTAATTGCATCATTGGTGTGTCTGGATTTTTATCTATTGCAATAATCATATCACAAGATTGCATTCCAACAAGGTGTTGAATCTGTCCTGAAATTCCACAAGATATATAAATTTTTGTCTGAACAGTCTGACCTGTCTGACCGACCTGATTAGCATAAGAAATCCAGCCAGCATCGACAGCTGCACGACTAGCTCCCACAGCGCTTCCCAAACTTGCAGCGAATTTCCTTAAAAGTTTAAATCCTTCAGGTCCTTTCATGCCTCTTCCCCCTGAAATAATTATCTGAGCATCACCAAGATTAACAGCAGTTTCATCACTGTGAAAGATTTCAATTATTCTTTTAATTTTAATTGCGTCACTATCCTGGATATTTTCACGAATTATTTCACCGGATCTGCTTAAATCTGGTACGGGACATTTCATAACTCTAGGGCGAACTGTTGCCATCTGAGGACGATGATTTGAGGAGCGGATTGTTGCCATGATGTTTCCACCAAAAGCAGGTCTTGTCTGTAACAGATCTCCATTTACCGGATCTATTCCAAGTTCAGTACAATCAGCGGTTAAACCGCAGTTAGCTACAACTGCAACACGAGGTGCAAGTGCACGGCCTCTTGTAGTACCAGCATATAATACAGTTTCTGGTTTATATTTATCTATAAGTCTTAGCATCATTTTAGCTTCTATTTCATCCATAAACCCTGAAAGTCTTATATCATCAACAATAATTACCTTATCTGCTCCAAATGCAAATAACAAATCCGACTTCTCTTCAACATTAGAGCCCATTACAACAACCCAAACCTGAGAAGATTTTGCATCTGCCAAAGATCTCGCTGCTCCAATAAGCTCATGAGTAACAGGCTGAATCTTCCCGGAAAGAAGCTCGGCTACAACCCATACATTGGAGTAGTTTGACTTATCAATATTATTAGAAATTATCATTTCCTTTTCCTCCAATCACAATATACTACGAAGCCTAAGTTCTCGTACAAGTTGCTTTGCACAATCGTTTGGTGAGCCTTTAATTATTTTTGTAACAGTATTTCTTGGCGGTGGTGCCCCAGTTTTTACAACTCTTGTTGGTGAACCATCCAAGCCTATTTTTTCTATATCCGCCCCTATATCTAAAGGTCCCCAAACTGGTATTTCAATTTTTTGAGAAGCAAGGCGTCCTTTAAGAGTAGGAATACGTGGTGTGTTTATGTCCTTTACTACAGTTAAAACTGCAGGAAAATCTAATTCACAAATGTCATATCCATCTTCGTGCATTCTTTTAACATTTATACTTTTAGTATTTGCTTCTTCAATTTCCATAACATAAGTTGCCTGAAGCCAGTCAAGATGAGCTGCAATTCCAGGGCCTATCTGGGCGGTATCTCCATCAATTGCTTGTTTGCCACAAATGACTAAATCCACATCACCTATTTTTTTAATAGCTTTTGCAAGAGTGTAACTTGTTGCCCATGTATCAGAACCACCAAATGCTCTATCACTTAATAGGATTGCCCTGTCAGCACCAACAGATATTGCTTCACGTAAACTAAGCAATGCTTTTTCAGGTCCCATTGATAGAACAACTACCTCTCCGCCGAATTTATCTCGGAGCTGCACGCCTTCTTCTACAGCATAAGTATCAAAAGGATTCATAATTGCTTTTAGACCTTCACGTATAATTCTTTTTGTCACTGGATCTATTTTTGCTTCACTTGTTGCTGGAACCTGCTTTATACAAACTACGATTTTCATAAAGTCCTCCTTGCATAATGTAATTACAATATCTCTTCAATAGATATTCTAAATATATTTTTATTTGAAAATTAGACCCATATATCTTTTAATAGATGATATTGTGTCTTAAATCCCAGAATCGATAAGTAAACGCCACATGCAGGGTAAATTTTATGAAGCATCTTTAATGTTTCAATAGGATCAAACTGAGTATCTTCTGGAATCTCATATCCAACTGCATCTGAAAGAAGGTAAAGTCGTTTACTCATCCACGCTTCAACAATAACATGCACATCTGGATATTTCTCCAAAAGTTCATCAACAATATTATTCTTTTCAATAATTGGCTGAGTTACTATAAATGATGCGCCTGCGTTAAATTTTCTTTGCAACTTATCAAACTCATGTTCTGGCGGTTCATAAGGGTTAAAAGCCACTCCTAAAGTGAAAGTATCTGGATATTCATCTTTTATATATTTCAATAATTCAACAGAAGTAACCGACTCTACTCCTTTAGCTCCTATATCTGAAGGTTGAAGTTTTGGTAAACGTTCTGATCCGTCACCACTTATAATTAATAGATATTTAATTCCTATAGATTTACACGCATCTAAAATATTGTTTAAATTCTCCTTGGTATGAAATGTATTTAGGTGAATCATTACTTGTTCAGGATATACAGTAAGTCCTAGCTCTTCTATAATTTCCGTACCCTGAAACGCGAGATAACCCATTGGGTTATCTGTAATACAGACACAATAACCGCTTTCGATTACCCTATTGTATTTTTGGCCAAAAACCTCAAGATCAGCTTCTAATTTTTCGGAGTCTTGTTTCGGTGAAAGTATCTCAACGTGGTATACCTTGTTTTTAATATGATCTTGCATTCGTTATCACCTGCTTTTCCATATAGTGGTTTCTATGTGTAAGAATAGATTGAAACCTTTCCTACATATAAATTGAAACCCTTAAAATGATTATATGATATTAAAAAATTTTATTCAATAACTATACCAAACACCACAATAGAATACTAAAAAAGACAGTAATCTTATAATTCGCACAAGGCACGTAAAAAATCTCTAGATTTTAAAGATTTTTTCTACGTGCCTATTTAATAGCAACAAAAGGTGTTAATATTTTTTTATGTAACTGTTCAAAATTTGCTGTTTTTATGACTTTCTTGCTTTCTTTTGTTTTCTTCTTGATTTTTAATTATTGTTAAATTACAATGAAGCTAGGTAATACGTATTTCGTGTAAATACAAATATATAGGGGGTCCAAGAATGATTATTATCGGAGAAAAGATTAACAGTACTCTTAAATCTATACGGCCTGCAATGGAGAATTATGATGTGGTAGCTATTCAAGACCTTGCGAAAAAGCAGTATGAGGCTGGTGCAACATTCATAGATGTAAATGCAGGTATGTTTTATAACGATGAGCCCCAGAGATTAGAATGGCTTGTTAAAACAATTCAAGAAGTTATAGATGCACCCTTTGCTATTGATTCACCAAGTCCAAAGGCACTTGAGGCAGCTCTTAAGGTAAATAAAAACCGAAAGCCAATAATTAACTCAATCACATGTGAGAAAGAAAGATATAATGCTGTGCTTCCATTAATAAAGGAATATAATACAGGCGTTATTGCTCTTTGCATGGATGATACTGGAATGCCAGAAACCTCTGCAGATAGAGTTTTCATAGCAGAAAGACTTATAGATAGTCTTACAAAAGAAGGCGTGAATATAAGTGATATATACATTGACCCTATGATTAAACCTATCGGTACTGATTCACTTAACGGAATAGTTGCTATTGAAACTATTCGTCAAGTTAAAACAAAATATCCAGAGGTTCACATTGCATGTGGACTAAGTAATATATCTTTCGGTATCCCTAACAGAAAGCTTATGAACCAGACATTTCTAGTAGCTGCTATGTGTGCTGGTATGGACGGCGCAATTTTAGATCCACTAGATAAGAAGCTTATGTCCTTCCTTTACGCTACAGAGGCCCTTTTAGGTAAGGATGAATATTGTATTGAATATATTACAAAATTCAGAGAAGGTTATTTCGAATAAAATAAGTAATGTTGTACCCCCTAAGTAAAAGAGATTGTAGCTTTGCTTATGGGGTATAACTTTCACAAGGAATATACACTATAAAAGCCACTTCATAATGCTTTCTTCTCTTTCCTTAATATCGTCATGTTTCCCATGTAACAACAACCTCTGGGTACTTCCAGTAAATAGATGAAGTGTAGCGTTGGCCGTTTGCTGGTTGCTGCCTAACCCATTGTAAAAGCTACAAGCATTGCGGACAGTTTTTACTTGCTATTTATTCATTCTTCAAATTGGCAATAATTACAATTTACTATATAATAGAATCATTCCATACTGAATGGTTCTATTTGGGATGATATTGACTATCAACTAGAGGATAAAGAATTCTACATATTTGTAAAGATAATATGAATATTGAGGCTAAGAAAAGAAGTGTTTTTGCAAGTGTCATGAACCTGGGGCCATCGGAGCAAAGAAAAGAAAACCCTGGTCAGATCTTTTCTTTAATACCAGTTTCAATAATAATTTAATCAAAGAGGCTGCAGGCAATTATGCTTTGCCGCTAGAAATGTTACGACTTTCTCCTTCAGCTGCAAACAAGCAGCCTTGGAAAGTATTAAAAAGCAATAACCACTATGACTTTTATCTAAATCATACTATGAAACATGCTGAGGACGGCTACGATATTCAAATGGTAGATATGGGGATTGCCATGTGCCACTTTGAACTTACTTTAAGAGAATTAGGCTTAGAGGGGCATTGGGAAAAGCGCGATTTGGCCTCAACGTCGAGTCTTGAATATGTAATGAGTTGGATGGGAGTCTGACCTCATTGTAAAAACTGAAAGCATGGCGGACAGTTTTTACCTGATAACTACCTGGTATGCCTAGAACTATCCTTGCTGAGCAGATAAGTGATATACTGATTTAAACTAATACCTTCACTTTGTGCTTGTTCTACTAAGTCTTTATGAAGGCTTTTTGGTGTTCTTAAAATTATTCTTCCGCTGTATATATCTAGCATAGAATTCGGCATTGGAACTACTTGTAATTTTTCATAAGCAGTTTGAATCCATGCTTTCTTAGCATCCTCTCCATTTACCAAAGTTTCATCTATAGTTTCACCATCACTAACACACCCTAATAAGTCAGAGTATGTTATCATAAAACCTCCTCCATTTTCTTCAGCAATAGTTTCTATTTTGAATGGATATTTTAGTAAAAGATAATATCCTAATCCTTTTATCTCCATACGTTCAACTCCTGATAATTAACAACCAAAGCTTCTAATAATTTGATAGCCCTTTAAATATAAATAATTTTCACATAAGGTCTTTTGAAAGGTACTGTTAGTATTTTATCTTCAAGAATATAAGTAAAATGACTTGATCCTTCATTAGGTTACCTACTTACAAAACCTACATCCTTGAGTAGTTTATCAAGTTCTTCAAATTTATATGTGACATTACAGGTAGTGTCAATAAAGCGAATGAGTTTTTTATAGATACCGCTAAACAGAACTTTCGCATACAGAAAACTGTCGAAATTAAATTCAGCAGTTTTTATCAATGGCTATCACCAAGTTTCTTTGTTCCCTATTTATCTTTCTCTTCGAACCTTTCTCCTGGCAGTACACGCCTTCGTTCCTTTTAGTTCTTAAAATATATACCCATAACCTCTAGGACAACTGTGAACCAATAGGTATTAAACCTACCCTCAGAGGGTGCTTCAAATAAATTAGCAATTACTTCACAAGGAATGATCTATTTTCATAATATGGTACTGTTGATAAATTGATATGGAGAGCTTGAATGGAGTATTATGTTAAGATAGGTGATACCCTTTATCTTTTAGCTAAAAGATTTAACACTACTATTTATGGGATTATTAAAAGGAATAATTTAAATTCCTACCTATTATATCCTGGGCAAAAACTTATAATACCTATTACCACTTTACCTAAGGGGATTTATGGATTAGGTAGCAGAGGGGATAAGGTTAGAATAATTCAGCAAATATTAATTAATATGGGCTATACTTTAAAATCTAATGGAATATATGGTCCATACACAGAAACTACAATCATAAACATTCAAAAAAAATACCCAGATTTACTAATAGCTGATGGTTTATATGAACCCAAAACAAAACTGTTACTTCAAAATTTATATAACAGTGGTTACCATATAGTTCAAGAGCCTTCGTCGCTGTTAGTAGTGGTTAATAAAAACCGTGTACTACTCCCAACATATACACCTAATAATTTAGTAATACCAAATATTCCAGCTGCTCCAGAGGTTATGTTAAGAGCTGATGCTGCAAAAGCATTAGAAGAATTGTTTGCGAAAGCAAAACTTGATAATATATTCCTTTACGGAGTATCTGGTTATCGCTCTTATGATCGACAAGTTTCAATTTTTACTGCCAATGTAAAGCGTCACCCAAATGCAAACTTTACAAGCGCACGTCCAGGTGAAAGTGAGCATCAAACGGGCCTTGCAATTGATGTATCAAGCCCATCAGTAGGATACAGGCTTTCAAAGGCATTTGCAGATACGCCAGAGGGGAAATGGCTTCAAGAAAATGCTTCTGAATTTGGATTTATAATTCGCTTTTCAAAGGGTAAGGAGGCAATAACAGGATATGATTATGAACCATGGCATATTAGATATGTCGGTAAATATGCAGCACAAAAAATAGCAGCACAGAAGAGTACACTTGAAGAGTATTTGGGGGTCAGAACCCCCTCAAAACAACGAAAGTTGCTCTCTACTTATATTGAAATCCGTGAGTTCTAAAGTCTCCTCGCTGCCAGACTTAAAGGAAACATTTTCTTTATTTCTAAACTTGTCTTCCACAACTTTAGCAACATAGATTTTATCAAATTTATTGTAGACTGAGCTTCCGCCGATGCCGGAAAAGCAAAGCAACTGAATGTTATATTTTTCTGCTATTTGAAACATTGGCTCTAGTAGATGCTCAGCATTTGTTTTTGCAAAGGGATTATCCATGATTAGAATCTTCTTTTCTTCTTTATTATCTATATCCGTTTCTCTTTTTCTCATGTAAGACATTAAGCTGGAGAGCAATATGAACATGGATACAAACTTTTCTCCGCCGGAATTATGAGAAAGTGCTTCCTTCCAGCTTTTTCTTACCAAGCCTGACTTCTCAATCTTTTTGATGTCTACTCTTATTCTATTTATATTTCCGATTAGCTTACTTAATAATTCTGCACTTTGAATGTCACCTTCTAGGAGACCTTGATAATCCTCTTCCATAGAACTATAAAAACCCACCTTAGCTTTTATGTACTCCCTTAGTGCTTCTTCCTCTTTTTCTTCTGGAATAACTATTTCCAGTAATTTTTGCGTCTTTCCCAAATGCTTTATACTGGATTTCTTATCTATAGTTTTAAGCTCTTGAAGTACATGATTTGCGTATCTTAATATTTCATTTATGACAATCTCTTCTTCAGCTTTGATATGGCTAAGTTCCACCTCAATAGTTCTAACTTTACGGTCCACTACCTCAAGAAGAGATTCTATATCACTGCTACTTTGTATTTTTCTTTCTTTATTAAGATAGTCAAATAGTCGTTCCTTGATAAACCGATTTTTATCCCTATAATTATCATGAATAGTATTAATCACTTTTGTAATTTTACTCTCAATAGTATAAACTTCCCTACGCATTGCTTCATATTGACTAATATTTTCATTGATAGCTTTTATCGCTAAATCCAAATTGCTAAAATCAAAGTTTACCTCAAATTCATCTTTCGAGTAGCTTTTATAGTTTTCTAGCCTTAATTTCAAAGCTTTTAGTTTATCAATTTCAACGATATATTCCTTTATTATTTTATCATTTTCACTAAGATCCTCTTTTATTTTCTTCTCTCTTGCTTTAAAGTTTGAGTCCTTTATAGCTTCCTTTTCTATAGCAGCATCAAACCCCAGCTTTTCAATTTCCTTAAGGGAAGAATTTTTTCTATAGATTATTAGATCTAGTTGCTTATCTACCCTAGTCATTTCATCTTTTATTTCTTTAGTTATCTTTTCTAGGCTTTTTATATTATCCTTTAATTCCTCTAAATGCTCCTCTGAAAAGCTGATCTCTTTATACTCCTGTAATAAAGCGCCATCCTTAACTATTCTACCAAGTCTATCCTGAACACGTCTTAAGTTTTCCTTATACTTCTTTTCATCCACTTTATCCCTTTTAAGATCATCTCCTAGCTGTTTTTCACAGGCTAGAAGCTTAGCTTCTATTAAGTTCTTGTCCTCACCTAATAGAGCCCCCTCCAGAATATTTCTGTAAGCTTCAAATTTAGAGGTGCTTTCTTTAATTAATCCCTTAAGCTCATGAAAATTAATAGTTAAAGCATATAAGGTAGCATTTAACTCCTTTTGTTCCTCTGTAAGCTTTAACTCCCTTTTCTTTAATTCTTCCATAGCTTTTTTTAGCTTCAATAGAGAGTTGTTATATCTTTTGTACTCTTCATGAGCTAGTAGAAATTCAGTAAACTTATCCTGTTGCTCAATTAATTCTAAATGGAGCCCCTCAAGCTCATGAAGCTCTTTTCTATTGCTCTCTCTACTCTCCTCATTATGATAGGCAGCTTCTTTTAAGTTTGCTAAAGAGGTTTCTAATACTTTTATAAAGTCTTCAATACTATGAAGTTCTCCTTGAAGAGCTTCAGCTTCATCACCCTTATAGGGATAAGAGGCTAGAATTACTGCATATTCTTTATTTCTATCCATAGCGCTCTCTAGCTTTTTAATCTCTTCTTTTAAATTATGAGCTTCTAGTCTCAAATCATTTATTAGCTCAATTCTTTTCTCCTCATCAATTAAAAGGTAATTAAAAGCAATAAGAAAATCTTGATTTTCAAAGGTTAAAATATCATTATTTTTGCTATTTACAAGACCTCTGCTCAAATCACTCTTGTTAATTATAGGTATAGGTATAGAGGTATAAACGTCTAGGCTTTCACTTTTAAGAAGGTCAATATCTTTCCTACTAAGTAAAATCCCATAAGGGAAAAAGGGATTGCTACTAACTAAGCTTTCTTTTTCTTCCTTACTTCCCTTGTAGTTTTGAAGAAAGTTAAGGGCATATTCAAAGCTAATACCTTTATTTTCAAAGCTCTCAACCACTTCCTTTGGAAGCTGAATTAAGCCTGTTTCATACCTATTTATAGTTTCAACTATTTCTCTTAATTTATCTGCTTCCTTAACTAAAGTCTCCTGCAATTTGCTATTATCACTTTGGAGAATTTCTCTTAGCTTTTCTCTAAAAAGTGCAACCTTTATAGGCAGATTTTTAACAGTCAATATTTCAACAATCTTAGCAGTTGCTTTATTAAAAATCTCCAAATCTTTTCTCTTTTTAGTCAAGGTTATATTATGCTCATTTGTTTCAATGCCAGTGGTTTCAAGTTTTACCCTTATATTTTCTCTTTCAGAAATAAGCCCATGAGCATCCGCTTTGAGCTTTTCCCTTTTAGTTATATTTGAATTAATTTTAGTATCTATATTTGACCTATGCTCTACTAAATCCTTTGCATTATATTCCTCTAAAATAGGATTCATAAGGAAATTAAAATCTTTATATTTCTTAATATATTTTCTTTCCAAGCCATCAAAGTTGTTTATCTTGTTTTTTGCCGCCTCTTCTAAGCTTATATTCCTTCTTGCTTCCACTTTGGAAGACTCCTGCTCTTTTTCATTACTAATAAGGCCAGCCTTAAGGCTTTCCTCCTGTTTTGAAAGCTGTGCCTCTTTTCCCTTATGCTCCAATAATTCCTCTTCGTAGATCTTTCGTAAAGTAAATTTATAGTTTTTAATATTTAGTGCAATTTCAGAATCTTCCTTTTCATAGTTTGCAATTCTTTCTCGTACCTCAGCTAAATTACCCTGAACTAAAGCGAGATCTTCATAGGCTTCTGCACTTTCCTCTATATACTTTTCTTTTACAAAAGCTTTAAGCTTACCATCCTTAGCGATCCATGTTTCACTTATCTCTTTAAGTTTTTCTTCTGCAAGCTTTTCTTCAGCTTCAAATTTATAATAGCTTAAAGAATGTTCCTGATAGGAGATATTTTTAAGTTCCTCTTTCAGCTCAATTATAAACTCCTCGCATTGGAGCTTCTCCCTGCATTTTTTTGCAAACTCCTCATCAGAGAGCATGCTAATACTGGAAAGCCAGCTATAAGCTTTACTCCTTATTTCTTCCTTTTCAGTTCCCTCCTTAAGTAGTTCTGTAACAGAGGTCATATCACTGGTAAAGGCTTTGAGTAAATCTACCTCATTAAAGGCTTCCTTACTCTCTTTATAGCTTTCGATATACTTACCTAAGTTATTTCGAATAGAGGTCATTATATTTTTCTCTCCATTTATTTTGCTTTCAATAAGTGGGATTATTACATTTCTAAGGAGAGCTTCATCTGTTTTATGCTTGTCATATAAATTAGAAAGGCCAGATTCATCATTGTTAATGCTTCTTATGATATCCTCCCACTCTTTATAATCTATTTTATAGGTTTTTAAGTCTTCAAAATATTCATTTTTCTTACTGCTGTCATTGAAATTATAATATTTAAAGTTTACCCTGCCGCTCTTATACTTTTTAATTTTATCCTCTGCCTCTGAAAACTTTAATATTCTTTTCCCCTCTACAAAGGGGATATTGATTATGTCAAATTCATTAGGCCTATTGTACTTATTTATAAAGGCCAATATTCGAACTTTATTTTTTTCCTCTTCAGTGTTTTCTTTTTTTATTACCATACCCACTAGCAGCTTTTCCCCATTATCCAGTAGCACCTCGTGGATTATATAGGTAGGGGAACTACCCGTAAAGTAGTCCTCAAATCTTCTGCCGGCTAGGTCCCTTTTATTTCTAATAAAGGGTTGCAAAAAGAATTGGATAAGCACAGTCTTTCCAATACCATTATCCATAGAGAAAAGAGTATCCTTCCCCTGTCCATAATCAAATATTTCGTTGTAAATACTTCTCTTACCATCATTATAATTTAAGTTTATTATTCTTGATTTGCACAATTTAGGCATCTGAAGATTCCTCCATATACTTTTCATTAAATACTCTATTAATATCCTCTAGTCTCTCATAATTTAGAAAGTAGTTTGAGGCCAAACGGTTAAACTTAACTGTTGGTATTATAACCGTCTCATCTTGTATATTAATAAGATTTTCCTTTTTTAAAAAGGTCATAACCTGACTTATATACCAGCGCCTTGTTCTGTAATCCTCAGAATCATCTTCATTTACTAGGGTAAACCAATATTTAGCGATATCCGTTATTGCAAGACTTGTTTCATCGTCTACAGACTTATCTTCGCTTTTGGCGAAAAGCTCTAAGCGCTCTGTTATTTTCTCATCTAATTCACCTAATTGAATCAAGTCTCTTATCTTAACATTTGTGCCCTTACCACTATAAAATTCACAGGTTAATTGTATCAATATATACATAGCCAAAAATAAATCAATATTTTTGGTATCACCTCTTGGAAATATTTCCCTTTTAAGCTCATACCGTTTAAAACCAAGAAATTCATTGTCCACATTAGGAATAAAATATATAGTATCATCATACTTTTTAATGCTAACTTTGCTCTCTTCCTGGAAAGCTTCTATTATTTCTCTTATCTCCATATCACTGAAGGATTGGAAGAGTTCATTATCCTCCTGTGCTGTTAATTCCCCCTGCTGCAAAAGATAATTATAAAGCCTCATAGCTTTTCTTATAGCTTCTAATGTATACATAATTTATTTACTCCATTTCCATAATAATATTTGGACAATTTAGGGTTTCTATAGTCATAAATTCTTCAGGTGGTTTCTCAGCTTTTTCTTTAATTGTGATTTTTCTTCCATCACTACACTTGTTAAAGCTCAGCCTTCCAATGCCCACCATTTGATAGTTCTCTAGGATTTCCTCTACAAGGAGTTTTCTAAGATCAAATTCTATTTCTTCGTTTTCATAAGCATCATCTTGTTGCTTAATCATGGCCACTACATCAATGTTCCCTATTCTTAAAAGCTCTATAAAGACCTCAGAAAGTTTTCTAATACTTGGTACAAGCTTCATATATTCTTCTATACTAATGTCCTTATAAAAGTCCATTACCGCAATTAAGTCTGTGTTTCGATGACCTGCTAGGTAAGCTAAAAGGGAAGAAATAATGCCTTTGTACTCTTCTCTGTTTTTTTGTTTTTCAAGAAGCTCTCTATCCTCATCCAAGATAGTGTCAATTAATACATCTTCTTCCTCTTCCTCTTTGGAATATAGCTTTTGCTCATTAAACATAAAGTTTACATTAAACCTCTTTTTAATGTTGGTCTTGAAAAGAGGATTAAACAATTTAAATAGGTTACCTAAAATTGAAGCATCCTTCTCAATAGGTTTGAGTAAATCCTCCTTTATGTTTATACGTTTATTGCTGTAATAATAACTGGCTTCTTCAAGAGCCTTCTTATATTCCTCCTTAAAGAGAAAATGCCTAGATATTAAGTCGCCAGCCTTATAGGAAATAGCAATTAAAAGTTCTTTAATCCTTCCAAGCTGTTTTAAAGAGTCATAATTGTCCTTACTTATCTCACCCTCTGATTTACTAAGCCTTTCTTCCTCTATGATAATAATACCTTTAAGTTCATCGAACTTTTTATTCTGCTCATTTAGCACATCTATATTCTTTAGAAAATTCTCTTCGAAGGCACTTTGCTCAATGGAAAATATATTTTCTCTAGTTCTATAGATAAAATTATTTATAATATTAATCTGGGCAGTTATAAGATTGTTTAAATTTTCAACAGCCATAAGCCCTTGGGAGAAATTCTTCTTTTTTAAGCTAAGCTCCAAAATCATTTGGTTTACATCGATTTGAGTTCTCTCATCAACCTCTAGTGCCCCAAGTATAAGCCTATAACCCTCTTGTGTTAGCGAAAAGGTACTCTTATTACTATCAAGTTTTGAATTTTTCTGCTGAAGTAAATGGTAATCAAAAATCTTTTCCTCACCAGAGGTATAATCTATAGTTGTAAATATAAAGGGCTTACCATCATTTCTTAATATTTTATATACAATATAGTGAACTAAGTTATATACCTCTTCCTCACTAAGGCTTGGGTTATAATACTTTGTTATAAGCTCTTCTAAAAAAACAGTCATATTATCCAAGGTGCATTCCTCATCCTTTAAGGACTTATCCAGCACAAAGCACATTAAGCTGTAAACCAGGTTTATAAACTCAAAGCTATTAAAAATATTTTTAAACATAGTTGAGGTAGAAACCTTATAATCTATTAAAAAGGAATAAGAAAGCTTCTCCATTCGCTTATGAAAATTATTTAAAAAATCATACATGCTTTACATCCTCTCTTAGAACACTATAATTTACAATTTCCTGTGGTATATAAAGTCCAAGCTCCATGAGTTCTACTATTTTTTCATCATAAGGGGTTATTTCCACAAGAAAAACCTTATCAATATTTTTATTTTGTTTTTCCTTATACTGCTGCAATTTCTTACCCTTGGCCAATTTAAGCATTGTAGCATAAGCATTTATAAAAAGCTCTATATTTAACATTTTTGAATGCCGCCTTTTAAGCCTTTCATATATAGAAATACCCTCATAGTCAATATCTCCCCAATATAATACTAGTATTGGCTCTAGAAGATAAGCTTCTACGGTATACTCATATTCTTCAAGAGATTTCTCTATACTTTTCCCATTACCATAAATAATGGTATCCAGCCTTTCTCCAAGGAACTCCCGTTGCCCCTCAAGCATAAGCTTTCTCATAGTGTACCAGGTATCTTTGTTTTCAATTATTAGCACCTTTTGATTCTTTTCCTTATTGCAGGAAAAATATACAAATGGCTCAGGAGTAGTATAAATATTTAAAGCCTTTAAAGAAAGGCCTAAATTCCTTAATATACTTTGACCATTACCATCTTTTAAAAACTTCTCTTTTCCCCATATCTGAAAGCTTCTTTCATTAATAGACATTGGTCTAGATAGCTCTCCTTTGTAATTTCTGAAATAATCTGAAAGCCTATCTATATGGTTTTTATCCCCTTCATACTTTTTAAGGTTATTTAAATAAAACTCCCTATTAAATTCTATGGGAAAGCTGTAATTTATATCTTCTTCAAGGGAAGCTGAAACTTCTTCCTGTGGCTTCACCCTATACTTATTATAAAGGGAGGGCCTCATTCCATTTGACTTGCTGCTTTTAACCTCAAATAATACACCCTCAGCTACTAATGCTCCAATCAATTCCACCAACATCAAATAGCTATCGATTTTAAAATATTCTTGTATTTCAGTTATGCTTAATAGTTTCTTCTCTAAATCATATACAGTTTTCATTATGATAACCCCGTTTATCTCCATTTATTGTCTTAATTATACATTTTCCTTACAGGTATTGCAATTTGATTCAAAGGGGTCAGGTCCGTAACCAATTTGTGTCAACACTGTTGACACAAATTCACTGTCTTTATATGTTTCATAAAACTGCTTCATTCTATAGAGTCCTCGGCGATTGAATTAATTTTGTAATTATTTAAGTAATAGCATATCCCAAGGGTCAGACCATGTACATAGTTTGTAAACAAAGCGATCAGAAAAACCTCCCTGCAGTAAAAAACACTGCATGAGAGGTTTAGTTAATCTTTTTAATGTTCACCTTTTGTTTCAATTAATTTCCTCAATTCGTTATATAGCTTCAATTTTTGGGTCATAAAAACCTTTAAACATAATTTTAACCTCCTTATCAACATCATCCTTAAGTTCATACTTATTTAGTAAATAAGATTTTAGTACCTTAACTTTGAAATTAATTGGTAGTGCTTTAGGTATTTCAATCTCTAACGTTATCTCATTATCGATTCCTTTTTCCTTTTCTAGTATTATCAGATAAGGCTCTGGCAATTTTAACCTAAGTTTATTTTTATCTTTGAAATATACAAGCTTAGCAGCCCGCTCAAAACTATATCTAAACATCCTAATTAATATTTCCTCATCCATCTGAAGATATTTACTTTATTTACCAAAAGAGTACTTCAACAAAAAATTATACGTCAAATAGTTTAACATCTTTTAAGCATATGGTTAAGTCGTTAAAAATATTTACTTTCACCTCATCTTCAAAGGAATAAATAGTCTCCTTACTATTAAAACAGACTGTAATAGTTTTTTCAAAATAATTCACTATCCAATATTCCCTAACTCCTTTAGATAAATATAACTTCTTCTTTATGCTATTATCCATTTTTATGGAACTTGGGCTAACTATTTCACATATAAAATCTGGAATAGCCACAATACTATTACCTACAAGTTCAAATTTTTCATCACATATTACAAATAAATCTGGTACAACTGGTTTCTTTAAATCACTTATATTTACAGGTTGTTCGGGATTGTTCATACATAAATCCGTTTTATCTGGGAATAACTCACAGGTCTTACCTTCTAAATAATTTGCAAGCTTATTAAATATTTTTTTATATACCCTTCCATGGTTCGGATGAGGTGATGGGCTCATGTACTTGACATCATTCACCCATTCAACAGTGATGTTATCATCCTGATAATCAACCTTCGCCATTATTACACTTCCTTTCAAATTTATAGAGGTTCATTTATATTAACTTATTACTAAATCCATATCCTTTAAATAAGCTCCCCTAAAGGCCCTCCCATTTCAGTCTTAAAAATAAAAGTCATAGCTGAACCTGATACAAGCATAGGAGCTTAAAATTTATCTTCATTAAGTATTTCCTCTACAGGCATAGTTCTTTCATCAATATTAAACATAAAAAAAAATTACCTTTTGTCATTATTATACCATAATGGCTTTTTAAATAATCAAAAGCTCCTCAATAATTTAAAATTTTCTGATTTGTCTAACATTAGCAAGAAGAAACTGTTCCCAGTTTCTTCTATGGGGTCCATGGCCATCAACCTTATAATGCAATAATTTACCAAAAGACAGAAATAGATATTTTAGATCAAATTGGGATTATTTATTAATAACTGTTTCTTAATTA
>Ga0209430_1001353_pt1 | contig 18392 bp, 17 predicted proteins | sample BarGraIncub1133A_FD_184504 | JGI IMG/M metagenome (GOLD analysis project Ga0209430, IMG submission 184504) | Arctic peat soil microbial communities from Barrow, Alaska - Barrow Graham LP Incubations 11-33A (SPAdes) (version 2) | ecosystem: Environmental > Terrestrial > Soil > Wetlands > Peat... | reverse complement strand
AGTTCCTGCGGTTTCAGCCGGAACAAGGACGGCAGATCACGGACTAGTCCCGCCTCAACAAGCTTCTGTAGGCGTCCTCTACCGAGGCCGGGAATGTTAAGCCCGCTTCTGGAAACAAAATACGCAGCCCTTGCCAGGAACTGCGATCTGCAGCCTGGCGCATCACGCAGGCAGGCATCAGTCACGGCAAGCATCTGCTGTGCCGATGCTCTGTCGTGGGCTGCATTGGGGCCCTTCCTTTTAACCTCCAGCACCTGGGGGATAATGTCAGCGACAAGCGCAATCTTGACCCGGTCTCCGACCGCTATCCCGAGCCGAGCCGCAGTTTCGGCGTTCTGCAGAGAAACGTGCCTTACCCAGACACCGCCGATGTTGACCGGTTCAACCTCGGCAACAGGTGTGCGTCGCCCGGTTCGGCCGACCTGCCAGCGGATTCCAAGCACAATGGTCGAAGCCGTTGCTGGCGGGAATTTCCATGCGGCGGCCAAATAGGGTGCTCTGGTACCTTCTCCAAGCCTGCGGCGCAGGGCAAGGTCATTGACCTTCACAACGATCCCGTCTGCGGCAAACGGGAACTCCCCTCGGTTGGTAAGGTTCTTTTCGTATGCAGCGTGAATTTGTTCAAGCGTTTCGACCTGCCGAGTCATGTCTACACGCGCAGGAAATCCCCATTCCACGAGCTTTCCTAGCGCTGCCAAGTCCGTGGTGACGCCTAAACCGCCATCGGCATTAACCAGCTCGAAGGGAAATAGGCGTAGGGTAGCCAGGGCCAGGGGTGGTGGGGCTTGCGATTTGAGGGTACCCGCAGCGAGATGCCGCGGGGTGGCGTAATGCACGGCGCTGCTACTGGCGGCAGCTGCCATTAGCCCCAGATCCGCATAGATTTCACCTCGCACTGTCACCCGCGCTGGAAAGGTGCCGGACAACGTGAGAGGGACTCCGGTGATTTTTTTGACTCGCTGAGTCACATCCTCTCCGTGGAGTCCGTCCCCGCGTGTCGATGCCGAGACCAGTCGGCCGGACAGGTAAATCAACTCCACCGGCAAACCATCGACCTTGGGCTGGACCAGAAATCTTGTCGGAGTCTCATCTGTCCTCACCCTGTTCAAAAGCGCCTCGACCGCTTCCGGTCCTGTCGATGAGGAAAGGCTTAGCATCGGACGATCATGCCGCAGCGACAAGACTTGTGACGCGGATTCGCTACCGACCGTGCTGGACGGCGAATCGGCGACTGAAAGCGAAGGGAAGCATTGTTCCAGCTGAACTAGTTCGTCGAAAAGGGTGTCGTACTGAGCGTCACTTATGGTCGGATGTTGCTTGTTGTAATAAAGGTCGTTGTGGTAGCTAATCTCTTCGCGTAAGTTGGTCACCCGCTTTTCTGCGCTGGAAAGGGCAAGGTGCGGACAGCCGTCCGACGCCGCGGCGCGGCAGGGAGATACGGGTAAGAGGAGAACCAGGAAGATGTAAAGGATGTTGAACATAGCTTTTCCTCCGGGGGCGGCGAATACCGTATTAAAGAAAAGGGCGCGGGGACGGGGATCCCATGGCATGGCAGGAGGTCCCTTGGGTCGAACAGTTCGACCGGGATGGCGAGATGGCGAGTGCAGCCATGCCGCAGCACAGATTAATCCTCCACTTTATAACATTCATTCCTGAGGGTGCAATCGGAGTGGCGTCCCAGGCGGGTATCGCTACAGCATGAAATCATCAGTCGCTTTGCGGGGAGTGGTGCAGGTCAAAACGGTCCTAATGGAATGCTTGGATGAAGAGCACTTCTGAGTCACGCAGGCTACGTGGCAGGTTCACTTCGACTTCACACAGGGTACTGAATGGAGTGGTGGCGCACATACACTGTCGCTGGATCAACGTCGCTGTGCGGAGGCGCTGGTCAGGTTTTTCGAAAAGTGGCAGCGCGGCAGATGTGCGCGCGAAGGGGCTCATACCAGATTCTTTCAATCTTGATTTACAAACAGGCGGCGCTTAAGGTATCTTGACAGACGCGTTAATTACGGTTTTTGTGAGGTTTGCATTGGCAACAAAGATAAAAATACTACCGGAAAACCTGACCAACAAGATCGCCGCCGGCGAGGTGGTCGAGCGGCCCGCCTCCGTTGCAAAAGAACTGGTGGAAAACGCCCTCGATGCCGGATCCAAAGAGGTCGTTGTGGAGATCGAGTCGGGCGGCAGGAGGCTCATTAGGGTCTCCGATACCGGCAGCGGGATGTCCCGCGAGGACGCACTCCTCGCCCTCGAGCGTCACGCGACGAGCAAGATTGCCTGCGACGAGGATCTCTTCTCCCTTTCAACTCTTGGTTTCCGCGGCGAGGCGCTCCCCTCGATCGCCTCGGTGTCCCGGCTCACCATCTCCACCCGGACTTCTGATAATGTGGAAGGAACGGAGATCTACGCGGAGGGAGGGCGGATCAAAGAGGTGAAGGGGTGCGGCATGGCGGCCGGTACCGTGATCGCCGTCAGGAACCTTTTCTTCAATACACCGGCGCGGCTCAAGTTCATGAAAAGTCCGGAGACCGAGGGGGGGCATGTCGGTGAACTCCTGACGCGCCTTGCCATCTCCAGGCCGGCGGTACGCTTCTCATACCTCAACGACGGTAAGATCGTGTTCCGTGCCCTTGACGCGGATCTTAAGGAACGTGTGGCGACCATGCTGGGTCGCTCCATTGCGGCCTCGCTATATCCCATAACCTACGAGGCTGCGGGCGGGTTGAAGGTGACGGGGCTCGTCGCGGCACCGGAGTGCAACCGTAGCGCCGCCAGCCATCTTTACACCTATATCAACGGCCGCTTCATAAAGGACAAGGTGGTGCAGCACGCAATCCTTCAAGCGTACCGTAACTTCCTGGAGCGCGGCCGCTACCCTGTGGTCGCCGTTTTCATCGAAATCCCCCCGGGCGAGGTGGATGTGAACGTCCATCCCACCAAGCACGAGGTCCGCTTCCGGGAGCAGGGGAAGGTGCACGATGCCATCCAGGGTGCCGTGGAGTCGGTACTGAAGGAAACCCCGTGGTTGAAGCGTGAGCAGCAAAAGGAGGGGGGAGTCCCGCAGGAAAGGGAGACCTTCCCGTTAGCCGCAGCCCGGGTTGAGCCGATGGCGCCGATGGAACGGGCTCCCTCAGAAGTGAGCGCGGCAAGGGTCGCCGAGGTGAGGGAATTGCTGGTTGATTATCAGCCACGCCCACAGCCGCCGCTTCGTTGTTATTCTCCGCCCCCCTTGCCCCAAAAACCAGCTGCGGAAGGCTGCGGGAGTGCCCAATTCGCAGGGGCTGTGTCTATCGTTGAGGTGGTAAGGGAGGATGGAGAGGAGGCCGGTTATTTTTCCTCACTATCCGTGATCGGTCAATTCAACGCGTCCTACATCCTGTGCCAGCAGGGGACGGATCTGGTCCTCATTGACCAGCATGCCGCCCATGAGAGGGTTGCCTTTGAGAGGCTCAAGGCGGAATTCGCCGGTAGAGAGATCGACAGTCAGGGGCTCCTCTTCCCGGAAACGATGGAACTATCTTTCAGGGAATCGGCCGCACTTCTGGAGAACATCGGCGAACTCGCTCGTCTCGGTTTTGCCCTCGAGGAATTCGGAGGTAAAACCTGGCTTTTGAAGGGGGTGCCGCAGGTCCTTGCCGGCACGGAATACCTGCGAACCGTACGTGATATCCTGGAGGAACTCGGGAGTCTTAGCAGGAGCAGAACCTTTTCTGACGTGCAGGAGGATATCTTGGCCCGGATCGCCTGTCACAGCGTGGTGCGCGGCCGCCGCACCCTCTCGCAACAGGAAATTGTGGCACTCTTCAGCCAGATGGACCAGACGGACTTTTCCAGCAACTGCCCGCACGGCAGACCGGTGATGCAGAGGATTACCCTTGCCGAAATGGAAAAGATGTTTAAGAGAGTTTAGTCGATCGTCGTTGTCAGTTGTTCAGAATCAACACAGGCAGGTACATGTCGGGAAAAAAGATCAAGTTGCTTGTCCTCTCGGGTCCTACCGGTTCCGGGAAGAGCGAGCTTGCGGTGAGACTCGCTGAGCATATAGGAGCGGAGATCGTCAATGCTGACTCCATGCAGGTATATCGCGGACTCGACATCGGCACCGCGAAGCCGCCGGCCGAGGCACTGGCTCGCGTCCCGCACCATCTGCTCGGTATCGTCTCGCCGGAGGTCAACTTCACCGCGTCGGATTTCCGGCGCGAGGCGGCCGCTGCCATCACCGATATCGACCGCAGGGGAAAGAAGGCCATCGTCGTCGGTGGCACCGGACTCTACATACGAGCCCTCCTTGAAGGGCTGGTCGATTCTCCCAACGGCGACCCCGCCCTCCGCCTCCAGTTTGCCGATGTGCCCGGCGAGGAGCTGCTGCGGCGTCTTTGCATGGTGGATCCGGAAACGGCATCCCGCCTGCATCCCAACGATCGGCCGCGCATCATACGCGCCTTGGAGGTCTTCAGCCAGACCGGCCGTCCCATTTCGGCTTTACGCTCCGAGCACGCCTTCTCCGGGGCCTACTACGACGTTTTGAAGATTGCGATCAGGGTTGAGCGGCAGGAACTGTATCGTCGTATAAACGCACGGGTGGAGCAGATGCTTCAAGAAGGACTCGTGGCGGAAGTCGGCTCCCTGCTTGCCTTGGGGTATGGCCGGGAATTGAAGGCACTTCGTTCCATCGGGTACAAGGAGGTTTCCGCCTACCTCACCGGAGAAATCGTGCTGGATGAGGCAGTTAGCCTCATTAAGAGGGATACGAGGCGTTACGCGAAACGTCAGATGACATGGTTTAGTAAGGATGGGGATATTTATTGGCTTGAATATCCTGACAGTTTTGCTACTATCCTTGCACATGTGATTGAATTTTTTGGGTAAAGGAGCGGATAATGCCTAAAACACCTTTTAACATCCAAGACCAGTATTTGAATCAGTCCCGCAAGGAGCGGGTGAAAGTTTTGGTGCAGCTCATGTCCGGTGAGAAGTTGGAAGGGCTTATCAAATCGTTCGACAACTTCTCCGTCCTCATGGAAGTTCACGGTGATATCCTGATTTATAAACACGCCATCTGCAGCATTACATCTGTGGACGGCATTTTCCGCCTCCACCAGTAGCAAAGGTCGTCGGTCGAAGGGACGAGAATCTGTTCTTCCCTTTCGTCGCTTCCAACGTAGAGAAACCATGACAAATAAACAAAAGCTTCTTTTCCACACAGCCGGCCCGGTATGGGCCGGCTGCCTTCATTTCATCCTGGAAAGCGGCGCCTTGTATCTCCCTCCGCGTATCTCCCTGATTCCCGCCTTTCTGACGATATTTCCGGAGACTGTACTAGCGGCCTCTGGTCTTGGAAGATGGCCGGTATTCCCGGCTACTGCTGTTCTGAGGGTTTCTGCCCGCTTCTTTAACGATTGCAATCGAAGCACACCATGGTTCAAGGAGGTTTGATGGCAGGTCTCATCGTTGACAAGGTAATGCCGGGTAGTATCGCGCAGGAACTGGAAATCGAGCCGGGGGATATGCTTATTTCGGTGAACGGGAACCCGTTACGTGACATCATCGACTACAACTATTTTACCGGGGACGATCTGCTTGTCCTGGAAGTGGAGAAGGCAGACGGCGAACTCTGGGAACTTGAGCTGGAGCGGGAAGAGGGGGAGTCTCTCGGTCTCACTTTCTCGGCGCCCGAACCCGCCCGCTGTGGCAACAACTGCGTATTCTGCTTTGTGCACCAGCTCCCGAAGGGGTTGCGAAGCCCGCTTTACGTGAAGGACGAGGACTACCGGCTCTCCTTTCTTTACGGCAATTACGTGACACTCGCCAATATCGGCCGGCTGGAGTTGGATAGGATCAAGGAACAGCGCCTGTCGCCGCTCTACATCTCCGTTCACACCACCGAGCCGTCCCTGAGGGAGCAGCTGCTCGGCAAAAGCGGCATACTGCCGATCCTCGATGTCATGAGAGAGCTTGCCCAGGCGCGGATCACCATGCATTCCCAAATCGTACTCTGCCCGGGACTGAACGATGGAGATGCTTTTGCTCGCACGGTGGAGGACCTTGCCCAGATGCACCCCTGGGTATCCTCGCTTGCCGTGGTCCCGGTGGGGCTAACCGATCACCGGGACAAACTGCCGGCGCTTACCCCCTTGACTCAGGTGTATGCCTCCACGTTCATCGGGGAGTGGGGGGCCAAGTCCGAGGCGCTGGCAGACCGGCTGGGTGAGCCGTTCCTCTTTCTGGCGGACGAGTTCTACATCAAGGGGAACATCCCCTTTCCCGAGCTGGAAAGCTATGGTGACCTGCCGCAGCTGGAAAACGGCGTCGGGATGATCCCGCTCTTTATCTCGGAGGCGAAGCAGGTACTGGAGGAGGCGGAGCGCCTGGGACAAGCCCGCATCACGGTTGTGACCGGCGAGTCGCCATTTAGGTACCTTGCCGATTTTCTGGAGCGACTGTCCGAGGCGACCGGTGCGTCGATCATTCCCGTAGCGGTGAAAAACAGGCTCTTCGGTGCTGCGGTCACCGTGACCGGCCTGGTCTGTGGCAGGGACATCATCGCCGCGCTTAAGGGGGTGGATCTTGGAGACCTGGTTCTGGTTCCGGACGTCATGTTGAAGGAAGGCGAGGGGGTGTTCCTGGACGATCTTACCCTGGAGGACTTGGAGTCCGAACTCGGAAAACGGGTTTTGGTCGTGGAATCGACGCCGTTTGGCATCTACGATGCGCTTTTGGAAAATACTGGTAGCGCATGAGGCTTTGCAAACAGGGAGACGCGCAACTGCTTTAAATCGCGGCGTTCGGTATATTCATGGGGACTGAAAAGGCGCACTGCAGGCTCAGGAAATGTTGGCCCTTGTCTCAGGCTACCCTCAGCCGCAACCTGCGGTTCTGCTGTGTCATGGCGTCGATGACCTCGAAGTTGAAAATTTGCTCCGCGGAAAGCTTGATCAGGTCGATCTTCTCGTGGTCGTCCGCAGTGATCTTGGAAACATGTTCCTTGAGCGTCCGGAAAACGTCGGCGGTCGTTTCAGGGACCTTGATATACGGGATGTTGCTGTCGTCGAGGATCTTCTGGCTGATGGCTGAAACGGGGGCGGAGCCGGGGATGACAAGCCCTGCGAGCTTTTTCCTGTAGGCGGGTATGTTGTAGAGAGCTGACGCGGTTACGATCAGCTCATCTCTGGAACTCGTCGTGATGAGGAGTGTCGAATCCTGCAGGGTATCTATTACACGCTGGGCTGAGGCGGCGCCGAGCTGGATGTTATGGATGATCCTGCTCTTCGCCTGTTGATCACCGTGCAGCGGGAGCTTTAACAGGTTCGAGAGGTCGATCAGGGTAGGGTTGGCAAGGATTCTGGAGTAATCGAAAGCGCCTGCTACCATCTGCTGTCGGCTTCCAAAGAATTTTTTCAGATAGTCGAGAGTCTCCACACGCAGTTCCGGCAAAAGCTTGTTCACTAGGACCAGTTTGACATCGGCCCCTTCCTGCCTGAACAGGGGTAAATTCAGCTGTACCGCGTCGATTACGCTCCCGACCCCCCCGCTTGCCACCATGATGACCGGCGCGTTGAGCGCCTTGGCGACCTGCGCGTTGTTTATTCCGATTACCGATCCGACCCCGCCGTGCCCTGACCCCTCTATGATGAGAAAGTCGTTTTTTTTCTCAAGTTCCCGGCATGCCCGGGTGATGCTTTCAAGGGGCACCTCCGCCGGTATCTCGCCGGCCAGGTATCTCTTCGTGTAGCCTCTGCCGATTACCACCGGGGACATCAGTCTGCGGTCCTCCTCAAGACCGTAGATCGAGGCGATGAGCGCTGCGTCCATGTCCATCTGCACGCCGTCGAGTACGAAGAGCTTTGGTCCGATCGGTTTTATGAAGCCAACCCGGGCGTATCTCTTCTTTGCCAGGTGCATGAGGGAAAGGCTTATGGTTGTCTTTCCGCAGTGTTGGCCGGTCGCAGCAATGAAAATCTTCTTGCACATAATGTATATGCCCCGTTGCTTTTTCGGCAATTTCCAGCGTATGCCCCGCAGTATACCTACTTGAAAGAATGCGGGCAAGGAAGTATACGGTGGCCTGGGAATCCGCGAACGGTGCAGAAGAGTCCGCCTGTAGTCCAAGATTACCGATCCCCGGCCCCGCTTTATACGTCTTGACGCTACTCCCATATTCTGTAATAATCCGCCAGTCGAAACTGCAGTTTGCTTACATCAAAAATACTTTGCAGCACACCTCAAATACTTGATGAAATGGAGTGCCAACGTGAAAAGAATGGTCGCTTTCTGCTCGTGCATGCTGATCCTCGCCTTCACCATCTCGGCGTTTGCCGGTGACGGGTCCTTCAAACGGGTGAAATCCCAGGGGCACCTCACCATCGGTTTGGACGACGCCTTCCCCCCGATGGGTTTCCGGACCGATAAAGGGGCCCTGGTCGGCTTCGACATCGATGCCGCTGAAGAGGTCGGCAAGCGTCTCGGCGTAAAGATCAACTGGCAGCCGACCGCCTGGGACGGCGTCATGCACTCCCTGAACGCCAAGAAATTCGACTGCATCTGGAACGGCATGACCATCACTGAGGAGCGCAAGAAAGAGGTCGCCTTCACCAAGCCCTACAAGATGGACGGCCAGGTCGCAGTGATCCGTTATGACGACAAGAGGTTTCGGAAACTCGTGGATCTGAAGGGAACCAAGGTCGGCGTCCAGAAGGGCTCTTCCGCGCTGCAGGCGGTCAAGAAGCTGCCGGCTCCCCCCTCCGAGGTGCGCGAGTATGAGGACAACCCGAAGGCCCTGTTGGATCTCGAATCCCTGCGTCTTGACACGGTCGTCATCGACGACGCGACCGGTCGCGACTTCATCGCCAAGCGTCCCGGCAAATTCCGGATCCTCGCCGGCAACATCACCAAGGAGCCGTTCGGCGTCGCCTTCCGCAAGGAGGATGTGGAACTGCGCCAGAAGGTGCAGCGGGCTCTCGACGCCATGGTGAAGGACGGAACCATGGGTAAGATCTCCAGGAAATGGCTCGGCGAGGACATTACTAACCCCAAGAAGTGGAAATAGCGTCTCGCACGTCCCTCTCTCCCCTGGGGGGAGGGCGTTTCACCTCAATCTAATCAGGTATGCCGATGAAACTTTTGTCCGGCAGGATCTTCAGAAAGATCCTGCTTTTTTCTTGTGCGCTCCTCCTCCTTGCCCCGCTGGCCCACGCCGAGGACTACGATCAGATCTTCCACAAGGCTAACGACGCCATGGGGCGGGGTGATTTGGTCCTTGCCATTTCGCTCCTGAAGCAGATACCCGTATCGAAGGGTGAGGACAACAGCGCCTTCGTCCGAAGCCGCATGCAGATTGCAAGGCTTCACTTCGCCCTGAAGGATTTCGAAGCTGCCGGCGCGGACGCGCGGGAGGTGCTCGCGGTCTACCCCGACAACAGCGAGGCGCTCAACTTCGCGGCCTCGGTGAAGAGGGAGCAAAAGCCCGGCTATGTGGTCTTCTTCCAGGACTGCCTCCGTTTCCTGCCGCACCTTTTGAAGGGTTCGCTGATGACCATCGCCCTGGTCTTCTGCACCATGCTGATCTCGCCCCTCGGGGGACTCCTGATCGCGCTGGGACGCCTGAGCAGCTTCAAGGCTGTTTCGACGCTCTGCTGGTTCATCATCTGGCTTTTCCGCGGCACCCCGCTCCTGCTGCAGCTTTTCTTCATCTACTATGGCCTCCCCGCGCTCGGTATTACCTTCAAGCCGTTCAACGCAGCGGTGCTGGGTCTCGGTCTCAACTATTCCGCGTACCTGGGCGAGATCATCCGGGGCGGCATCCAGAGCATTGAGCACGGACAGATGGAGGCGGCCAAGGCGATCGGGATGACCTACGGGCAGGCGATGCACCGGGTCATCATCCCGCAGACCTATAAGCGGCTGATGCCCCCGATAGGAAACGAGTTCATCGCCCTCATCAAGGACACCGCACTGGTCTCCACCATCGCCATGGTCGAGCTGATGCGCTCCGCCGACCAGATGTTCAACGCCTACTTCAACATCACGGCGCTGATCCTCGCGGCGCTCATCTACCTGCTCTTCACGACCATATTTACCTTCATCTTCCAAAAGATAGAAACACGGGCCGGCATCTATGAAAACCGCTAACCAACCGCTTTTAAGCCTCAAGGGGATCACCAAGCGCTTCGGCGCGCTCACCGCGGTCGACGGCGTCGATCTCGACGTCTGCCCGGGGGAGATTGTCGTCATCATCGGTCCTTCCGGCTCGGGGAAGTCGACGCTGCTGCGCTCCATAAACTTCCTGGAGGAGATTGAGGACGGCACCATCCTGTTCGAGGGGGACGAGGTCGGCTACCTTAGGAACAAGCACGGCCGGCGCCACCTGGACACCCCGCACCGGATCTGCGCCCTGCGCTCCGAAATCGGGATGGTATTCCAGCACTTCAACCTGTTCCCGCACATGACGGTGCTCGGCAACGTCATGGAGGGTCCGCTCACCGTGCAGAAGAAAAGCTCCGGTGAGGCGCGCGAGCGAGCACTCGACATGCTGGCGAAGGTGGGCCTCTCCGACAAGCGCGACGTCTATCCCGCGACGCTCTCCGGCGGCCAGAAACAGCGGGTCGCCATCGCGCGGGCGCTTGCCATGCGTCCGAAGCTGATGCTCTTCGACGAACCCACCTCGGCCCTCGACCCGGAACTGATCGGCGAGGTGTTCGATACCATCCGGGCGCTCGGCAAGGAGGGGATGACCATGATCATCGTCACCCACCAGATGGGCTTTGCCAAGGAGATGGCCGACCGGGTCATCTTCATGGAGGCCGGATCCTTCGTCGCCCAGGGGACCCCAGAAGATTTCTTCGCGAACCAGATGGAGAACGAAAGGATACAATCCTTCCTCACCAGGATTCTCTAGCAACATGGCGGCCGGTTCCGGCCGCCCCTCCTTCGACATCACCATTCTTCATGATACAATCTGTCCGAAAACCTCGTTGCCGATGTATTCACACCGGCTCCCCCGGCTGCTCCCCTTGGAACGCCCGGGCCGAGCATGGTCGTTGTCACTTGCATCATTCCAAGTAAAAGGGGGAAGAGCGATGATACGAGGAGAGGAAGTCGTTGGCGCGGTCCTTGCCGCACTGGAGCGGGAGCCGCGGGTGAATCTGCACAGCCATCCGATTGAGGTGAGTTACCTTGACGGGATCGTTACCCTGTCGGGCGAGGTCTCCGGGATCGCGGTGAAAAAAATAGCCCTGGAGCTTGCGGCTGCTCCAGCGCCGGTTACCGGAATCGTGGACAGGCTGCGTCTGGAGCCAGCCGAGCGAATGGAGGACGGCGTTATCCGCGACCACGTCTGCAATGCATTTATCGGCGAGCCAGCCTTCGAGGCCTACTCGGTGCGGGCGATGGTGAAGCAGGAGATGGAGCCGGTGCGGTCTCTGGATTCCAAGCATTTTCTGGAGATGAAGGTGATAGACGGGGTGGTGATCCTGAACGGGTCGGTGGAGAGCCTCTCCCACAAGCGCCTGGCCGGTGTGCTCACCTGGTGGGTGCCCGGCAGCCGGGACGTGGTGAACGGCATCGAGGTATTGCCTGCCATGGAAGACTACGACGACGAGGTGGTTGATGCCGTCCGGCTGGTACATGAGAAGGATCCGCTCGTGAACGCCTCGCAGGTAAAGCCGAGTTGCCGGAATCTCGTGGTAACGCTGGAAGGTGCAGTGTCGACGGAGAGCAGCCGCGCGGCCGCCGAGTCCGACGCCTGGTACGTTTTCGGCGTGAACGGTGTGATTAACAAGCTTTCGATAATCTAGCTTGGCGTGCGCCAAACTCCTCAATTCTGATCGGAGTTCTCCTATTTCAGAGATGAGGGGACTTGATCAACTGGAGCCAGAAAACACCTGCCTGAAGAGCACTTTTCCTCAACGGGGAGGGTGCTCTTTTTTGGGGAAAACTATGAAGAACCTAGCGAAGCCGCCGAGCACCCCTGCCGATCGGCAGGATACGCTGCGCCACCAGATCATCACCCTCCAGAGCGTGGAGAGCCTGACCGCACGTGAGATGTCGGAGCGGCTGGGGATACAGGAGAAGGAGGTGCTGGAGCACCTGGAGCATGTCAGGATTGCGCTCCGCAGTGGGCTCGTCGTGGCTCCGGCACTTTGTATGGCGTGTGGATTCTCCTTCAGGAAGAGGGCGCGTTTGAAGGGACCTGGACGATGCCCGGTCTGCAGGAACGAACATATCGCGGAGCCACGCTTTTCAATAGGCTAGCGTTCACTCTTTGACAGGTAGAGCCAGGCGTTGGCCGCGCATAGGGCGATGGTGAGTGAGACGATCAGGGTGTGTTGGAGTTCGATGTAGATAAGACTGTTGAGATAGTGGGTGATGAAGGATTCGGTATATCCTGCTTGCGCACCATTTCTCCTGAGCCAGACCTCCAGGTGGGTGAGGGGGCAGTACCAGTCGAAGGTCTCCAAGAGTAAGGTCGAGGCGAGGCCGGCGAGATGAATCCGGCCGACCCAGCGATTTCTCCTGCCCCACCATCCTCCCAGGATAAGAAATGCAATCCAGAGGAAATGGACCAATACCACCGCGTCGGCCAGCCAGCCATACGGCAAGGATTACCTCCGAGTTTCCTTTGTGTTTTGCGAATATAGGCGGTGTAGCGTGAAGAACGCAATCTAAAGGTTTGGGTCACACGTCCAGAACGACGGTGGCGCGCCACCCCTCTGCGAGGTGGGTGACCGAGAACCTGAGCATGGTGACAGCTTTTACGTCCGTATTGAGCCTATGCCTTCCCACTTCGATCTCCTCTCCTCGCAGCGTCGCCTGCAGTGTGTACCCCCTGCCATCCTTTTTCTTTGCGATGGTGATCTGCTCGGGAAGGAGTACCAGCCTTCTGGCATCCTTGTAGAAGATGAAGTCGTTCAGGAAGTCGAAGAGAAGCATCTCCTCATCGCTAGCGACGAGCGAGGTCTTTACCGTCTCGACAGGCCGGATCGCTGCCAGATCCTCCACCATGACCTTCATGGTCGCCTCGGCTGCCTCCCTGAAGAGGTCTTCCAGCGTTTCCGCCCAGGCGTCAAAGGCTATGTCCGCATGAGCTATGTCACCACGGTATTGATATGGCATCGTGAACCTCGATAAAAAACAGGTTGAGGTTGAGGTTAAGAATATCTCCCAGCCTCAACCTGTGAGCGCAGCGAACGGAAACCTCAACCTTTGATATTTCCTATCGGGACCAGGCGCGCCACCCTTTTGCTCAGTCCGGCAAGTTCCGTCGCCTCCACCACCTCGTCGATGTTCTTGTAGGCATCTCCGGCCTCCTCCGCCAGTCCCCCGAAGGAGTCGGTACGCACATAGATCCCGCGCAGCTCCATGTCACGCTGCAACTTGTCGCCACGGAACATCTTTTTGGCCTGGTGCCTGCTCATGGTTCTGCCGCTGCCATGAGCTGTGGTGTAGAAGGCGTCGGCACCGCTTTTCAGACCCGCCAGCAGATAGGAGCCGGTCTCCATGCTTCCCCCGATGATGACGGGTTGTCCCGTTTTGCTGTAGCAATCAGGCAGCCCCGGGGCTCCGGGGCCGAAGGCGCGGGTGGAACCTTTCCGGTGGACCAGGAGCTCCTTCTGGCTGCCGTTCAACACGTGTTTCTCCAGCTTTGCCGTGTTGTGGGCGACGTCGTAGACCATCCGCATACCGAGGTCGCTCGGACTCGACTGGAAGACATCGGAAAAGACCTCCCTGATCCGGTGCAGGATCACCTGACGGTTGGCAAACGCCATGTTGACGGCGCACTTCATGGCGCTGTAGTATGCCTGCCCCTCGGGAGAGTGGAAAGGGGAACAGGCGAGTTCCCGATCGGCTAGCTTTATGCCGTATTTCTGCTTCATGACGGAAAGGAAGAGTTTCAGGTAATCGGTCGCCACCTGGTGCCCGAACCCGCGACTGCCGCAGTGAAACATGATCACAACCTGGTTCGGGATGGTGAGTCCGAAGGCCGCGGCCCGCTCGGCATCGAAGATGTTTTCCGGTTGCGCCACCTGGATCTCGCAGTAGTGGTTGCCGCTTCCTAGAGTTCCCAGCTGGTTGTAGCCGCGCTCAACCGCCTTGCTGCTGACGTTCGAAGCGTCAGCGCCTGCGAAACAGCCCCCCTCCTCGGTCAGCAAGAGGTCCTCCTCGGTGGCAAAGCCATTCCTCAGGCACCAGAGCGAACCCTGCTCGGTTACCGTGCGGAATTCATCCTGATTCACCCTCACGAACCCTTGGCAGCCGACGCCGATCGGAATCCTCGCGAAGAGCCTGTCGACAAGTTGGTGCAGGCGCGGCTTCACCTCGTCGGCGCTGAGGTTGGTCAGCACCATACGCATGCCGCAGTTGATGTCGAACCCTATCCCGCCAGGGGAGATGACGCCGGTACCTGGGTCCATGGCAGCTACCCCGCCAATCGGAAAGCCGTACCCCCAGTGGCCGTCCGGCATGCAGTAGGCGTATTTCTGGATCCCGGGGAGCGTGGCTACATTGCTTACCTGCTCGAAGACTCCTGAGTCCATCTCCTTGATGAGTTTCTCCGTGGCGAAAATCCTGGCCGGTACCAGCATTCCCTCTTTGAAACTAACCGGGAGCTCCCAGGTCGTATCGGAAATCTTTTTCAGCGCCGTCGGCATGTTCATGGTCACCCCCAACTGCTGGCAGTGCAAATTTATCAGCGTTGACAATGTTATCATGTTTTAACCGTAGTGCGTACGTTGCCAGATTCCTGGCAGCAGCGGGGGGGGGCTTGCGAAGGGGTGCTATCATTGGGGTATGGGCGAGCAAGGCAGCAGGGGGAAGATGTAGGACACCGGAAAAGGGCTATCTGTAGCGCAAGCTGACTGCGAGGGGGCACGGATTTCCCGGGTAGCTGCTGCTAAAGGGCGGGTAATCTACTCTTTAGTTGCAGGACAAGGTCGCGGATCAGGTGCTTTTCTTGCTGTTGCTGGCTCTCGGAGATCTCGTTCTCTGCATAGGCAACAGCCTCGCGTCCTGGCTGTTGTTTTCAGACTTCACCCAATTCCCGGAACTGTCGTAGCCGAGGACGCACCCCTTATCGAGCAGGTAGTCGAGGTGGTAATCGTTGATGACATCGTAGGTGAAATCGTCGTAGCAAACTAGTACGCCCATGCTATTCCCCTCCTGGATACGGTAATCGGTCCGGGTGATACAGCATCTTATCGGCTGAAAGAGAGTTTACTTTAAACTTTATTGTTGCCTGTCGTGAGTTCGAAGGTTGGAGAGGAATCTTCAGACCGGGGATCCCGCCCGAGAGGGTCTGAATTTCAATCCGAATCTGCTCTGAAGGGGTGGAAAATGAAACCAAGACGCAAAAGGAATTGGATCCTAATGAATTGGCCGTGGCGAGCCGGGTATTTCAGCAAGGCAAGAAGCAAACGGGTTGTTGACAAGCATGTGGGGTCACCTGTATGCTCCAATGGCGTTTAAAACGCAACAATTCCGCGAAGAGGTAAATTAAATGGATAGCGAAACCAAGGAAGAGATGGAAGTTGGCGAGGAGAGTTTTGCCGCCATGTTCGAGCGCAGCCAGAAAGATTCCGGGCACTTGACGCCGGGCTCAAAGGTGGAGGCGACGGTCCTTAAAATCGCCAAGGAATGGGTCTTTCTGGACACCGGCCGCAAGGGCGAAGGGGTCCTGGACATAAAGGAACTGACGGACGCCGACGGCAACCTCAGCGTAAAGGTCGGGGACAAGGTTTCCGCCTGGTTCATCTCCTCGCGCAACAACGAAATGCGCTTCACCACGAAGGTCGGCGGGGGTAGCGGCGGGGCCGCGGGGAATGCGCAGCTTGAGGAGGCCTATGCTGCAGGCATCCCGGTTGATGGGGTGGTGGAGAAAGAGGTGAAGGGGGGCTTCGAGGTGAAGGTTGCCGGCTCTCGCGCTTTCTGCCCGTTCTCCCAGATGGGTCTGAGGAGAATCGATGACAGCGCGGCCCAGATCGGCAAGCATCTCTCTTTCAGGATCAGCGAGTACGCCGAGAACGGTCGTAATATCGTGCTGTCGCACCGCGCGCTTCTCGAGGAAGAACTGCAGGGACAAAAAGACGCACTGAAAGAGACCTTGAAGGTTGGGGACAAGGTCCACGGGACCGTGACGTCGCTGCGCGATTTCGGCGCCTTCGTCTCCATCGGCTGTGTCGATGGGCTGCTGCCGATTTCCGAGGTGGCCTGGGCGCGGGTGAACGATGTCAGCGAGGTTCTCGCCGTGGGGCAGGAACTCGATCTGGTGGTGAAGGGGATCGACTGGGAAAAGGACAGGATCTCCTTTTCCCTGAAGGATACTCTCGCCGACCCTTGGGAAGAGGCGGTCAACGCCTTCCCCGAGGGATCCTATCAAAACGGCAAGGTCGCCCGGCTCACCCCCTTTGGCGCCTTCGTTACCCTGGCAAGCGGTGTGGATGGTTTGATCCACATCTCGAAGCTCGGCGCCGGCAAGAGGATTCAGCATCCCAAGGAAGTGCTGGCAGAAGGCCAGGACGTCGAGGTGAAGGTTGAGGGGGTAGACCGGGAGCAGCGTAGAATATCCCTTTCCCTGGCTGCGATAAGCCGCGCTGAGCAGGAGCAGACTGAAACCATGGATGCCTATCGGGCGAGCGTCGCCGAGATTCCCAAAGGGATGGGGACGCTGGGCGACCTCCTGAAGGCAAAGCTGGCAAAGAGGTAGCCCTTGGAAGAACTGTTTCCAGACCGCGCCTACCTGCTGAAACTGGCACGTACCAGAATGCCTTTTGGCAAGTATGCGGGGACGCTTCTCGTGGACTTGCCGGAGCCGTACCTGGTCTGGTTTCGGCAAGAGGGCTTCCCCGAAGGTGAACTCGGTGTCATGTTGCAGTGTATCTATGAGGTGAAGCTGAACGGACTGGAATACTTGTTTGATCCGCTGAAACGTTGAGTGTCAAAAACGTACCAACGAAAAGCCCCTCTTGCATCTCTGCAAGGGGGGCTTTTCGTCGGTCAGCCGTCAGTGCTGGTAGTGCCGATCAAGTGACGCAGCATTTTTGGAGAGTCACTCCTGCTGGGCTTTTGTCCAACCAGGCGCGGCCGGTCTCGGGGAACCGAGTTCGCTAGCGCATCCATTCCACACGGACCAGGTTCTGGTCGTGGCTCCATTGGTAGTGGAGTTCCCCTTTTTGTGACCTGTACACCTCGCGCCCGAGCTTCTGGGCCAGTTTGTCTTCCGTCGTGGTGACGGTTATCCGCCCAGCCTCCTCCTTGATCTCCATGATCCGTCCAATCGGGTTCTTCTCCCGGGACTTCGCCTCCAGGTGCTTTATTGTGTTCAATATCTCGACCTTGTGTGACGCCAGGTAGGGGCCCGACAGCGTGACGACACCGCCAGGGTTGTGGTCTTCCATGCGCTGGCAGGCGGGGCAAAGTACCTCGTTGCTGGTATCTCCTCGCATGAGTTCTACCTGCCATCTCTTGTTGCGGTAGACGACGCCGCACCCCTTGCACAATGCACCCTCGGGCATTCCCCGTTTCGGCAAGAAGACGTCCGCGCTGCGGACGCTCATTTGTCCCTTCTCCTGCAAACCTTCCTTATTGGAAACCCGTGCCATAAATACCTCCCGATTGACATTAGTCCTTGCTTAAATATAGCACCGGATCTTCCCTCGCGCATGGTACGTTATGCAAAAGGAGCGTTACTTGAAAAACGGAGGTGCCCTGCCAGCAGCTCTCTTCGCCTGTCGGGCCGATTGTGTGCTTCCTCCCGCATGGTAAAATCTAGCATCCTGGAGGGAACATGGTGACTAATTTGGACCAAGAAATATTGGAGAGCAAGGCGCGCATGGTGAGCGATCATCTCCTCGCACGCGGCATTTACGACAAGGCGGTAATCCAGGCAATGCGTGAAGTGCCGAGGGAAAAGTTTCTCCCCCCGGGGATGGAACCTTTCGCATATGACGATGGCCCGCTCCCGATTGACGCAGGGCAGACCATCTCCCAGCCCTACATCGTAGCATATATGATTGAGGCGTTGGAGCTGCAGGGGGAGGAACGGGTGCTGGAGATCGGTACCGGTTCCGGCTACGCGGCAGCCGTATTAAGCCGATGCACGGCGGAGGTCTTCACGGTGGAGCGCATCGTGAGCCTGGCGGAAGGCGCCCGCACTCGTTTGCAGGAGCTTGGCTATCACAACGTGACTGTGCATCAAGGGGACGGAACCCTCGGCTGGCGGGAGCACGCACCGTACCACGCCATCGTGGTGACAGCCGGTGCGCCCGAACTGCCGGGTGCACTGCTTAGCCAGCTCGCGCCCCAGGGGAGGCTGGTGATACCGATTGGATCCACCCAGAATTTGCAGACCTTGATCCGGGTGCGCCGGGTGGGTGAAGGCGATTTTCGTCGCGAGGAGCTCT
>Ga0209430_1001351_pt1 | contig 18402 bp, 21 predicted proteins | sample BarGraIncub1133A_FD_184504 | JGI IMG/M metagenome (GOLD analysis project Ga0209430, IMG submission 184504) | Arctic peat soil microbial communities from Barrow, Alaska - Barrow Graham LP Incubations 11-33A (SPAdes) (version 2) | ecosystem: Environmental > Terrestrial > Soil > Wetlands > Peat... | reverse complement strand
CACGGCGGCGGGATCGGCCGCGATCGTCATCGTCATGATCTGCGTCTTGTCGCCCAACTCGGCCAGAAAGAAGGCGATCGCCACGGTCATGATCGGCCCGAACCTGCCGGGCGCCGCGACCTCGTCATCATCGACACTGTCGCCGCGCAATGTCCATACGCCGAACCCGATGAACAGCAGGCCCGTGATGATGCCGAGCCACAGTTCCGGGACCAAGCTCCCCACGTACTGCCCGAAAAGGGTCGAGAACAGGTGTATGAACAGCGTCGCGCCGAAGATGCCGATGAGTACCTGCCACCAGCTGTAGCGCGTGGCGAGGCACAGCGCGAGCAGCTGCGTCTTGTCGCCGAGTTCGGCGAGCGTGATGAGTACGGTGGCGACGGCGAAGGCGTACAGCACGAGGGACCCTTCTGGGGATGGGGCGATGAGTGTCGGCGTGGGCCGCGTGGTGCTCGGGCTAGGCGGTCTGCAGCTCCGCGGCGGTCGCCGTGTTCGACATCAGGATCGCGCGGGTCATCGGGCCGACTCCCCCGGGAACGGGCGTGATGGCGGAACACAGTGGCGCGACGGCATCGAAATCGACGTCGCCCACCATCCCCGCTTCGGTCCGATTGATGCCGACGTCGATGACGACAGCGCCCTCACGCACGTACTCGACACCGATCATCTTCGGCCGCCCGATCGCAGCGACGAGGATGTCGGCCTCGCGGCACACGGCGGGGAGATCGACCGTACGCGAGTGGCAGTAGGTCACGGTGCAGCTCCGCTCGAGCAGCATGAGCCCCATCGGCTTGCCCACGAGCAGTGACCTGCCGATCACCACGGCCCGCTTGCCCTCGAGTTCGATCCCGTAGTGATCGAGCATCCGCATGACGCCCCATGGAGTGCATGCCCGGTGACCTGGGAGCCCCCTCATCAGGCGGCCGAGATTCTCGGGATGGAAGCCGTCGACGTCCTTGATCGGCGCGATGTCGGCGACGACGCGCTCGACGTCGAGGTGACGCGGGAAGGGCTGCTGGACGAGGATCCCGTGGACCTGCGGATCGGCGTTGTAGGCGGCTATGACCGCATCGAGCTCCTCCTGGGAGGTGTCGGCGGGCAACCGTGTATCGAAGCTCCGGATGCCGAGCCGCGCACAGTCGCGCTCCTTCATACCGACGTACGACTGCGAAGCCGGATCGTCGCCGACGAGGACGACCGCGAGGCCCGGCGTCACGCCACGCCGGAGCAGCGCCTGGACGCGCTCAGCGGTCTCGAGCTCGACTGCGGCCGAGACGATCTTGCCGTCGATGATCACCGGGGGCATGCGCGTGTTCCTTCTCTCGCAGGGGCTGGAGTGGGATCGGACCTAGAACAATCCGACGATGTTACCGTCGGCGTCGATGTCGACGTTCTCGCCGGCGGGATGACTCGGAAGGCCGGGCATGGTCATGATGTCACCGCACAGAACGTAGAGGAACCCCGCGCCCGCGGAGAGACGGACGTCGCGGACCGGCAGTGTCCATCCGGTCGGACGGCCCTTGAGCTCCGGATCGTGACTGAGCGACAGACTGCTCTTGGCGACGCAGACCGGCAGTCCACCGAAGCCCATCTCGGTGAATCGCGCGATCGAGCGCAGGGCCTCCTTCGAGAAGTCGACCCCGTCGGCGCCGTACACCCCGCGCGCGAGCGACTCGATCTTCGCCTCGGGCGGATCCTCCTCCGCGTAGCTGAACGTGAGGGCGGAGGACGAGGCACATGCGTGCGCCACCGCGTCGGCCAACTCCATGCCGCCCTCGCCGCCGTCGGCGTGCAGCGTGTGCGAGACGGCGGCATCGGCTCCGGCCGCCATCGCAGCTTCGCGGATCAGCGCGTGCTCCGCGTCGGTGTCCGCCGGGAACCGGTTGACCGCCACCACGACCGGCACTCCGAACCCGGCAACGTTCTCGATCTGCTTGATGAGGTTGGGCAGGCCAGCGGTCACCGCTGCGAGGTCCTCGTTCTGCAGGCGCGGGTCGAGCGGGCGGCCGGGCCGGACCTCGTAGTGTCCCGAGTGGGCCTTCAGCGCGCGCACGGTGCACACCAGCACCGCACAATCGGGCGCGAGCCCGCTGGTCCGGCACTTGATGTTGCAGAACTTCTCGAAACCGAGGTCCGCGCCGAAACCGGCTTCGGTGACCGTATAGTCGGCGAGCTTGAGGGCGATGCGGTCGGCGATGATCGACGAGTTCCCGTGCGCGATGTTGCCGAACGGTCCCGCGTGCACGAACACCGGCCCACCTTCCATGTTCTGCAGGAGGTTGGGCATCACGGCGTCGCGCATGAGCACCGTCATGGCACCGGCGACCTTGAGGTCTTCCGTGGTGACGGGCTTGCCGGCGCGGTTGCTGCCGATGACGATCCGGCCGATGCGGGCACGCAGGTCGTGCAGGTCGTCCGAGAGCGCGAGCACGGCCATCAGTTCACTCGCTGACGTGATGTCGAAGCCGGTCTCGCGCGGGACGCCGCCGAACCTGCCGCCCAGTCCCACGACCACGTTACGCAGAGCGCGATCGGAGATATCGAGGACACGACGCCACGTGACCGCGTAGGGATCGAGATCGATCTCGCTGCGGTGATGGAGCGAGTTGTCGATGAAGGCGGAGCACAGGTCGTGAGCGGTGGTGACCGCGTGAGCGTCGCCCGTGAGGTGCAGGTTGAAGTCGGTCATAGGCAGCACCTGCGAGTTACCGCCGCCGGCGGCGCCGCCCTTGATGCCGAACACCGGTCCGAGCGAGGGCTGGCGGATGCAGGTGAACGCGCTGCGTCCGGTCCGCGCGAGCGCCTGGCCGAGGCCGACCGTGGTCAGCGTCTTGCCCTCGCCCAGCGGGGTCGGGGTGATCGCGGTGACCACCACGTACTTGCCGCTGGGACGCTCGGCGAGGCTTTCGGAGATGGAGAGCCTGACCTTGGCCTTGTACACGCCGTACGGCTCGACGAACCGCGCCTCGATGCCCGCACGCTCGGCGATCTCGGTGATGGGCAGGATGGGCGCTCGTTGGGCGATCTCGACGTCTGACAGCACTGTGCAGTCCCTTCGTGGGAGGTGAAGCTCAGCGCTCGGGCGCCTCAGCGATTCTACGCCGTACGCGCCGGGTACGCCTTCACGAACTTGGCCGATCGGCCCCCGCGAGCGACCGATTCGGGTAGATACCGGGAAACAAGCATCGCGCAAGCGCGCATCCGATCCAGCAGGAGGACCCATGGTCGACGCACCCGTCATCAACCTGGTCAGCGACTTCGCCGCCGCGGGCGACTTCGAGAAGAAGCACACGCCCTTCATCACACTCGAAGCGGCTCTCGATCGGCTCATCGTCACCGTCGAAGTGGGGCATGAGATCACCCATCCCAACGGGACCGATCACTACATCACGTTCATCGAGCTGTATGCCAACGGCGCGCCGATTGCGCGTCTCGACCTGTCGCCTGCCGTGACACACCCGAAGTTCTGCGTCCCGGTCTCGCTGCCCGCCGACACGGTGATACGAGCGATCGAGCACTGCAACCTGCATGGACTGTGGGCCTACGAGGTCACTCTCTGACGCATGTCCTCCGACTCAGAACAGTCCGCCTTCTGAAGCGTTCGCCGCCGGGTCCGCGAGCCCTAGGTGTTCGTAGGCCCGGGGGGTCGCTTGGCGCCCCTTCGGCGTGCGCATCAGGAACCCGAGCTGGAGCAGGAAGGGCTCGTAGACATCCTCGAGCGTCTCGGCCTCCTCGCCGACCGACGTCGCGAGCGTGTTGAGGCCCACGGGCCGACCTGAGAACTTCACGATCAGCGTCTCAAGGATCCGCACGTCCATCTTGTCCAGGCCGAGGTGGTCGACCTCGAAGAACGCCAATGCCTCCGCGGCGACGTCCTCGCTGATGCGACCATCGTGGCGCACCTGCGCGTAGTCGCGCACGCGCTTGAGCAGGCGGTTGGCGAGACGAGGGGTGCCACGGCTGCGACGCGCGATCTCCGCCGCACCCTCTCCGTCGATGTCGACTCCGAGGATCGACGCCGACCGCCGGACGATCGCCTCGAGCTCGGTGGAGGCGTAGTAGTCGAGACGGAACGACATCCCGAAGCGGTCGCGCAACGGCGCGGTGAGCAGTCCCGTACGCGTGGTCGCACCGATGAGGGTGAACCGCGGCACGTCGAGCCGAAGGCTGCGCGCCGCCGGCCCCTTGCCGATCACAACGTCGAGCGTGAAATCCTCCATGGCCGGGTAGAGGACCTCCTCCACCTGACGATTGAGGCGATGGATCTCGTCGATGAACAACACATCGTTCTCTTCGAGGTTCGTCAGCACCGCCGCGAGGTCGCCCGCCCGCTCGATGGCGGGACCGCTCGTGGTCTTCATGCTCACACCGAGCTCATTGGCGATGACCCCGGCGAGCGTGGTCTTGCCGAGGCCCGGAGGCCCGGAGAGCAGTACATGGTCGAGAGGCTCCTTGCGGGCCGCGGCGGCCTGGATCAGTATCGCCAGCGACTCCTTGACCTTCGGCTGACCGAGGTAATCCGCCAGTTGCTTCGGACGCAGTGAGCGATCGATCTCGACATCGTCGGGCGTGAATCGGGCCGAGACGATGCGCTCCTCGTCGGGAGTCCATTCGGTCGACCGGGACTCGCTCACCGGGCACCCCCGAGCATCTTGAGCGCGCTGCGCAGCAGCTGCTCGGTGGTCGCGCCCTCGGCGACATCGCGGAGGGCGACGGCCGCCTCAGCCGGAGAGAACCCCATACCGAGCAACGCCTCCCGGGCCTCGACCACGGCGCGAGACGAGGCGCCACCCGCCGATCCGCCCAACTCCGGGGTGCCGACCTTGTCCTTCAGGTCGATCAGCAGCCGCTGGGCCGTCTTCTTCCCGACCCCCGGGACACTGGAGAGGAGCGCCACATCATCGCGTGCCAGTGCGGTGCGCAGCACGTCCGGCCGCATCCACGACAGCACCGCGAGCGCGAGCTTCGGCCCGACTCCCGTGACACCGATGAGCGCCTCGAACAGCGCGCGTTCGTCCTCGCTCTCGAATCCGTACAGGGTGAGCTCGTCCTCGCGTACGTGAAGGTATGTGTGCACGGTGACCTCGTCGCCGTCGGCCGGGAGTGCGGCGAGCGACGAGGTGGACATGATGAGCCGGAGCCCCACGCCACCGACCTCGATCAGTGCCGACGATGCCGTGCGTCCCGCCATGCGACCGGTTAGAAAGGCGATCATCGAGAGGTTCCCATCGTCTCGCGCATCGAGCGCTCGCGGGCGCGAGCGACGCGCTGATTGGCGTGACAGATCGCCGCAGCCAACGCATCGGCCGCATGATCGGGAGTCGGATCGTGATCGAGACCCAGGATCGTGCGGACCATGTAGGTGACCTGCCCCTTGTCGGCCGATCCCGTGCCCACCACGGCGAGCTTGATCTCGCCCGGCCCGTACTCCCCGACCGGCAGGCCCGCGTCCGCCACGGCGACGAGCGCGGCGCCACGGGCATGCCCGGTGGCCATCGCCGTCGCGACGTTGCGACTGAAGTAGATGTTCTCGATGGCCGCCTCGGCCGGCGCGTAGCGCGCGATCAAGTCGGCGAGACCGTCACGCACGGTCTTGCATCGTCGGGCGGTGTCTTCGGTGCCCGTCGTCCTGATGCAGCCATACGACAGGCATCGGAAACGACTGCCGTCGACCTCGACGAACCCCCACCCCGTGTTCGCCAGACCGGGGTCGATGCCCAGGATGATCACCGACACGAACGCCTCCGGCTCCACGTCTCCAATCGAACATATGTTCAGTCTACGGCACCGCACCGACACGCGCAAAACGCAGACAAGGCGCCGCATGCGGCGCCTTGTCTGGAGAAAGCGAGGTGACGGAGACGGCTACAGATCGAGCGCGACCGCGATCTCCTCGGTGATGTCCATGTTGTGGTAGACGTCCTGGACGTCGTCGCTGTCCTCGAGGTTGTCGATCAACCGGAAGACCTTCTTCGCCGTCTCGGCGCTCACCGCCGCGGGGACCTTGGCGCGCATCGACAACTCGGCGGCCTCGATCGTGATACCCGCGCCCTCAAGGCTCTTCTTGACGGCATCCAGGTCGTTGGGGCTGGTGACGACGATGAACACGTCGTCGTTGTCCTCGAGATCATCGCCCCCGGCTTCCATGACCGCCATGAGCAGCTCCTCCTCGTCGGGGGCGCCCTCCTTCACGATCACGATCTCACCGCGACGCTCGAACTGGAACGCCACCGAGCCGGTCGCGCCGAGCGAGCCGCCCGCACGGGTGAACGCCGCGCGGACATCGGCGGCGGTGCGGTTGCGGTTGTCGGTCAGGGCTTCCACGTAGACGGCGATGCCGCCCGAGCCGTAGCCCTCGTAGATGACCTCTTCGTAGTTCGCGCCGCCCGCTGTGCTGAATGCCTTGTCGATCGCCGACTGGATCTTGTCCTTCGGCAGCGAGTAGCTCTTCGCCTTGTCGATGGCGGCTGCGAGAGAGGCGTTGTTCTCCGGCTTGGGATCGCCGCCTGTCTTCGCCGCGACCGTGATGACCTTCGACAGCTTGCTGAAGAGCTTGGAGCGCTTGGCATCCACAGCGCCCTTGCGGTGCTTGGTGGTCGCCCACTTCGAATGTCCGGACATCGGCAGCCTCTCTTTTTGTTCACGCGCGCACGCGGGCGCGCGGGTTAGTGACCGCTCGTAAGGATACCCGATACCCCGCGCTGCGACGATGCAAGCCACACCGGTGGCGCCCCGAGGCCCCCGGCTGCTATGACCGCGACGCGCCCACCACGCGTTCGACGAACAAACGATGGAAGCGCGGATCCCCTGTGAGCTCCGGGTGGAACGAGGTGGCCATGAGGTCGCCCTGGCGCGCCGCGACGATGTGCCCGTCGTGCCGTGCGAGCACCTCGACCCCGTCACCGACCTCTTCGATCCACGGGGCGCGGATGAACACGCCCGTGAACGGATCCTCGAGACCGGCGACGCGAAGGTCCGCCTCGAAGGAGGCGAGCTGGCGGCCGTACGCGTTGCGCCGCACCGTGATGTCCATCAGCCCGAGCGAGCGCTGGTCCGGCACGGCGTCGAGAACCTCCCGCGCGATGAGTATCGCGCCGGCGCACGTGCCCCACACGGCCATACCGGCCGCATGATGCTCGGACACGGCGTCGTAGAAGCCGTAGGTCGCCATCAACTTCCCGATAGCGGTCGACTCCCCACCCGGGATGACGAGCGCGGAACAGCCGACGAGCTGCTGCGGCTGCCGGACCGCGACGGTCGCGACCCCCAGCGCTTCGAATGTGACGATGTGTTCGCGGAATGCGCCTTGAAGCGCGAGGACCCCGACCTTCACCTACCAGCCACGCTCCTGCATACGCTCCGCGGCCGGGATCTCGGCGATGTTGATGCCGACCATGGCCTCGCCAAGGTTACGCGAGACACGCGCGATGATGTCCGCGTCCTGGAAGTGGGTGGTCGCCTCGACGATCGCCTTGGCGCGCTTCGCCGGATCGCCGCTCTTGAAGATGCCGGAGCCGACGAACACGCCGTCGCAGCCGAGCTGCATCATCAGTGCGGCGTCCGCCGGTGTCGCGATCCCGCCTGCGGAGAAGTTCACCACGGGGAGCTTGCCGTTCTCGGCGACCCACTTGACGAGCTCGTACGGCGCCTGAAGGTCCTTGGCGGCCGCGAAGAGCTGCTCGCCGCGCAGGCCCTTGAGCCATGCGATCTCGTCGGTGACGGTACGGATGTGACGGACGGCCTCGACGATGTTGCCGGTGCCCGGCTCGCCCTTGGTGCGGACCATCGACGCGCCCTCGGAGATGCGGCGAAGCGCCTCACCCAGGTTGCGGCAGCCACAGACGAACGGGACCGAGAAATCCCACTTGTTGACGTGGTGCTCCTCGTCGGCCGGCGTCAGGACCTCGGACTCGTCGATGTAGTCGACGCCGAGGGTCTGCAGCACCTGCGCCTCGACGAAGTGGCCGATACGGCACTTCGCCATGACCGGGATGGAGACGGAGCTGACGATCGACTCGGTGATCGTCGGATCGGCCATGCGGGCCACGCCGCCCGACGCGCGGATGTCGGCGGGTACGCGTTCGAGCGCCATGACGGCGACGGCACCCGCGTCCTCGGCGATCTTCGCCTGCTCGGCGTTGACGACGTCCATGATCACGCCGCCCTTGAGCATCTCGGCGAGGCCGGTCTTGACCCGGATCGTCCCGGTGGCGGTGCTGTCGCTCATGGTCTTCCGACTCCTTCTATCGCACGCGAGCGGCCGTGGTGACGGTCCGCTCGCTTCACAGGCGTTGTCTTGACTATGGGTCTGTAAGTCTACCCTTTCGGCGAAAGTGCGAACAAGCACTCCACAAGTGCGAATAACGCACATCCCCCCTGCGCACAGTGCGAAAGGGGGGATGTCACGAGCGATCTACTTCATGGAGATGCTCTGATCGCTGCCGATGACCTGGAACCACGTGTTCCCGGGATCGAGCTTGATCGGCTTGCCGTCGGCCGTCTTCAACTTCGGCGGCGAGTCCGCCCCCGCCTCCCAGGTGCCGTCCAGGCGCTGTCCGCCATAGAAGACCGAGGCACGGCCGCTGCCGCCCAAGGTGATCTCCACGACGCCCTTCTTGTCACCCGGGTACGGCTTGATCTGCACCCAGAGCACGACGACGTTACGGGCCTTGAGCTGCTTGCCCGTGACCGCGTCGGTGTGCGCCTTCCCATTGATGGACCTCGCGTACAGATGCGACGCCGGGTCGTAGTTCCACTGGACCTTGTTGGAGGAGGACACCGGCACCGAGAGCTGCGTGACGACCGGAGTAGCCAGCGCCGAAGCACGCGCGAACTGGAGCCCGGTGATCGTCTCGGTCGCCGCATAGCCGCGCTTGCTCGTCGCGAAGCCGCGGAGCTTGGTGATGTCGAGGTACATGTTGTGCGGCGCGGGGCGCGTCGAGGCACGCCAGTACGACGCCGGGTTGAAGAACTGGTCCATATCGTTGTAGCGCGACTTGTCCGCGAGTGCGGTACGCACCCTCTTGGGTCCGCCGACGTGCGCGAGCAGGGAGTGGTACTGCGGCACCAGGAACAGATCGGGTGGGCGGCACGAGCGAACGGGGCCAACGACCTTGGGGACCTGCGACTGGAACAGCGCATGGAAGCGGGTGATGCCGCCCTCCGAGATCATCTCGTAGACGATGTCGGCCTTGTCCAGCCCGGTCTGCGGGCGGGCGGCCGGGGAGTTCTCGATCTTCACGGAGACGACGCGGATCAGCGTGGCGTCCGCAGATGGGGCGTCGAGGCCGGTGAGCGGCCAGTGGGGAGACCCTGCCGGCTTCAGCACGGTGCGCTCGGTCGAGGCGGCCGGCCAGAGCGCTTCGATGGTCTTGGCCGCGCTGCAGCCCGTCAGTGATGCGGCGATGGCGGTCACAGCGACCGCGAGAACGATGATAGCGATGCGGGGCCTCATGTTACGGCTGCGCCTTCTCTCGTCGTGGAGGGGTGCGTCGAGCATAGCATCTCCCCCGCGCGGCCTGTGGCCCGCACGAGGGAGATCGATCCGATACCGTTACGAACCCGCGGAACCGCCGCTCTCCCGACGCGGGTCGGAGCCCGCATCGACGTCGGCGCGGCGACGGGCCCGCCACACCAGCCATATCCCGGCCAAAAGCACCGGGAGAGTGAGCACCTGACCCATCGTGATCCCGCCTGCGATGAAGCCGATCTGGATGTCCGGCTCGCGGAAGAACTCCACGAATATCCGAAAGACCCCGTAGAGGGCGAGCATCCATCCGGTCAACTCGCCGGCCGATCGCTCGCGTCGCGCGAGCAGCAGCATCACCGCGAACAGGACGAGACCCTCGAGACCGGCCTCATAGAGCTGGGACGGGTGACGCGGACGGATGTCGCCGGTCAACTGCACCGCCTTCGGGAAGATGACTCCCCACGACGCGGTGGTGACGCGACCCCACAGCTCCTGATTGACGAAGTTGGCGAGGCGGCCGAGGAGCAGCCCGATGGGCGCGGCCACGGCTCCGGCATCGCAGAGGCGCAGGAAGGAGACGCCGTACCTGCGCGAGACCCAGACCCCGGCCAGCAGGATGCCGACCAGTCCGCCGTGGAACGACATCCCTCCGTCCCACATCTGCAGGATGCGGACCGGCTCCCGCCAGTAGGCGCCTGCGCCGTAGAACGCCACATACCCAAGGCGTCCGCCAGCCACCACGCCGATCACCGCGGCAAGGACCGAGGCCGCCTGTCCATCCGGGCCGAGCCCCAGGCCCCATCTCTCGTCGAGGACCTTCAGGATCCACCACCCGGCCAAGAACGCGACCATGTAGGCGAGCCCGTACCAGCGGACGGTCAGCGGTCCGAGCTGCAGCGCGATCGGATCGAGCGACGGGAACATGAAAGCAGCCATGACCGGCTCTCCTCTCGCGGTGGTTATCGGATAAAACGACCGGACCCTAGAAGCCGACCGCCACCGGTTGCCGGGCGGCAGACTCGATCTCGAAGTAGACGCGCTCCCCGAAGCCGAGGACCGGCGCGATCAGGTTGGCCGGGAACTGCTGAACGGCCATGTTGAAGCTCATGACCGAGTCGTTGAAGAACTGCCGGGCATACGCGATCTTGCCCTCTGTATCCGCAAGCTCATCCTGAAGGCCCATGAAGGAACCGTTCGCCTTGAGGTCCGGGTATGCCTCGGCCAAGGCGAACAGCGACCTGAGCGTGTCGGTGAGAGCGTTCTCCGCCGTGCTGCGGCCCTCGGTGCCCCTCGCCGCCATCGCAGCATCCCTCGCGGAGACGACCTGTTCGAGTGTCTCGCGCTCGTGTGCCGCATAGCCCTTCACGGTCGCAACGAGGTTCGGGATGAGGTCGTAGCGCCTCCGGAGCTGCACATCGATCTGCGCCCAGGCGTTGTCGCACCTGCTCCGCAGGGTGACGAGGCGGTTGTAGATGATGGCCACAGCAACGGCGACCACCGCGACGACAGCGAGGATGATGCCGGAGACCCAGCCGCCCATGTCTGCTCCTTCGCGCCCGACGATATATGCACCCCGCGCAGGCGCCGTGCCTGCGGCGACTAGGATACACTTCGCGCCACCGCCGGACGCACGGGGTATCGCCCATCCATACGGCTCGAGGACGCTGCGCGTGTTCCCTCTCAAAGACCAGAATCCCACCTCACGGATCACCTGGATGACGTGGCTGCTGCTCGCCGCGAACGTCGGGATATTCGGCTATGAGGTGTACCTGCAGGCCACGGCCGGCGACCTCGCCGTGGCCTCGTTCACGCAGCGACTGACGTTCGACCCGTCGGCCCTCGCAGCCTCGCCGATGTCCCCGGCTGTATGGCTGACGGTCCTGACGGCGATGTTCCTCCACGCGGGATGGGTGCACCTCGGCGGGAACATGCTCTACCTCGGGATCTTCGGCAACAACGTCGAGGACCGGATCGGACCCTGGCGCTTTCTCGCCTTCTACCTCGCGTGTGGCGTCGCCGCATCATTCGCGCAGGCGCTCGGCACCGGCTTCCCCCATATCCGGATGCTCGGAGCGTCCGGCGCCATCGCGGGCATCCTCGGCGCCTATCTGCTGCTGTTCCCCCGTGCCCGGGTCGTGACCGCGGTGTTCATCATCTTCGTGTTCGAGCTGGCGTTGATCCCGGCCTGGATCGTCATCGGAGTGTGGTTCCTGCTCCAGCTCGGCGCCGGTGTTGCCAGCATCGGCCCCGCTGCACCCGCCGCGGGCGTCGCCTACCTCGCGCACGTCGGCGGGTTCCTCGCGGGGATGGTGCTCATCGCACCGGCATGGATCGCGGACCGGAGAGGTAACCGCTCCGTCACCTGGCGGTAGGCGCGACGGTTCAGCGGCCCGCGCCCGAATCCATGAAGGCCAGCATCGACTCGACGGTGTCGGCAGCCGCGAGTTCGCGCCTGAAGTACTCCACGTAGGCGTCGATGCGCCGCGACTGATGTGCGGCGGAACGGTCATCGGCTGGGCGGCCGAGAACCGCGGGCGCAGCCACCCACGCCTCGGTGCCGGTGGACGGCGGATCCCCTCGCGCGGCACCGAGCAGTCCGACGAGGCCGGGCGGGACCTGGGTCCGTATCGCGATCAAGGCGCCGCAGACCGGGCAGCCGAACGAGACTTCGACGTCGGACCCCGAACGCAGGACGATGGCCGTCACGTCGTCGGCGGAGACCTCGACGGCACCGTCGATGGGGCACCAGACCGTGAACCGCATCGCGTTCACCTCCAACGACTTGCATATTTATCTTACCCGCGAACGCGCACCACCCTTGTAGTATCCTCACCCGCATGTCTGAACCGACCCCGAACCGCAGCCCATCCCCGTCCCGAAGCGCGCTCATGCTCAGGGGGGCGAAGCTCGGCCTGCCCGTCTTCCTCGGGTATGTGCCGGTGGGGGCGGCGTTCGGACTGGCCGCGACGGCAGCCGGATTCACGATCACGCAAGCAACCGCGTGCTCGGCGCTCGTACTTGCGGGAGCCGGCCAGTTCATCGGACTCGCGGCCCTTACGTCGAGCGGGAACCTGGTCGCCGCCCTCATCGCGACCGGGGTCGTGAACCTGCGCTACGTCTTGTTCGCCGCGACGATCTCTCCCCACCTCCGCAAGGTCCCTCGCTGGAACCAGGTCCTCCTGGCATTCACGCTCACGGACGAGACCTTCGCGATCAACATCGGTGACGCTCGCGCCGGCCGCGCGGACCGCTTCTCGATGCTCGGCGTCGGGCTGATCTCATGGACGGGCTGGACGCTCGGCACGCTCGTGGGAGCGACGGCCGGCAGCGCACTCGGTGATCCCTCGAAGTGGGGCGTCGATTTCGCGATGCCGGCCATGTTCGTGGCCCTGCTCGTCGGTCAGATCACGAGACGCCGTGAGCTGATCGCCGGCGCCCTCGCCGCAGTCACCGCGCTGGCGCTCTCGCTCGTGCTGCCGGGGCAATGGCCCGTCGTCGTGGCTGCGATCACCGCGGCCACCGTCATGACGGCGGTCCCGAGATGACCTCGCAGCTCGCATGGGGACTCGTCATCGGGATGGCGGTGTCCAACATCATCATCCGCTGGGTACCGATCGCTCTGCTCTCTCGCCTCGAGCTTCCCGACCTGGCGCAGCGCTGGCTGGGCTACATCCCGGTGTCCGTGATGGCCGCCATCGTCGCGACACAGGTGCTGCGTCCGGGCGGTCAGTGGATGCTCGCACCTGACAACCCGTACCTGCTGGCGGCCGTTCCGACCGCGCTCGTCTACCGCTTCACACGCAGCTTCCTCGGCGCCACCGCAACGGGCATGCTCTCGTTCCTCGCACTGCGCTACCTGCTCGGGTAGCATGACTCGCACGCGGCGCTGAAGCGCCTGCGTTCAACCAAGGAGAGTGCCGTGGCACGCGTCAGCCCCTTCCGCGCCGTCCGATACCAGCGGCCCGATGGCTCCGACATCACCGAGCTCACCGCTCCCCCGTACGACGTCATCTCCCCGGGACTGCGCGAGGACCTGCTGTCTCGCGACCCGCACAACGTCGTGGCGCTCGAGCTTCCCGAAGGGCCTCTCGATCCCGCCGCCCCGGCCAACCGCTACGAGACAGGCGGGCGGCGCTGGCGCGACTGGCTCTCCACCGGTGTCCTCAAGGCGGACGACGCGCCCGCCGTGTACGTTCTGGAACAGCGCTACCTCCACGATGGCGAGATGATCGCGCGACGCGGCTTCATCGCCGCCGTGGGCCTCGAGCCGTTCTCCGCAGGCGTGGTCCTGCCCCATGAACGCACACTGCCGAAAGCGATCGGCGACAGATTGAACCTCACACGGTCGACCGCGGCGAACCTGAGCCAGGTGTTCGGGATGTTCCCCGACCCGGAGCACGTTACCGACACCCTCATCGCGACCGCGATGAATCTCGCGCCCCTCGCGACCGCGACCGACGACGATGGTGTCGCCTCGACGATCTGGGCGCTTTCCGATCCCACCGACCAGCGCCTGTTGGCGGAGTTCATGTCCGACCGGCAGGTCTTCATCGCAGACGGACACCACCGGTACACCACCGCGCTGGCCTATCGCGACGAGCGCGTCGCCGAAGCGGAGCGTGACGGCTCGTCGACCGGCACCGCTGACGCCGCCTACGACACGGTGATGATGGCGCTCGTGAACATGGATGACCCGGGGCTCGTCGTGCGCCCCACCCACCGGCTCGTCGATGCGCCCGGCGCATTCGACCCCTCGGCGTTTAGGGAGGCGCTGGGCGCCCACTTCGAGCTGAGCACACCCGAGGCCGACCCGGTCGAGGCCCTTGCGGCATCGACCGATCGCCCTTCGCTCATAGTCCGGACCCGGGACGGTGCCACGCGCCTCGCGCGCCTGCGAACCGACGTCGACCACTCCCCCGCGTTCCCCGTGGGCAGTTCGAAGCCCTGGCGTGAGCTCGACGTCGCCGTTCTGCAGGAGCTCGTCCTGTCACCGCTCCTCGACGTCCACCCCGACCGTCCCGCGACACTCGAACGCCTCTCCTTCTCGAAGGACGCCACAGCGGCGCTCGGGTCGGCCGCGGAGCACGATGCGGTGTTCATCCTCAACTCCACACGCATGGAACAGGTCGCTGCGGTGGCGAGGGCCGGCGAGACGATGCCGCAGAAGTCGACGTACTTCTACCCCAAGCTGCAGTCGGGCCTGCTGTTCAAGAGACTCGACAGCCTCTAGCGATCGCGCGCGGGTTCAGACCGGTCGACGGCGCGCACCCACGCCGTCGACGTTGCGCTCGACAAGGCGGGGACAGACGCCACCGAGGCGACACTCGTCGCACAGCGGCCGCGCGGGGTGGCACCACTGACGGCCGATCAGCCAGGTGGCCAGGTCGATGCTTCCCGGCGCCGAGGGGCACGCCTCGACGGCCGCCGCCGCGACCATCTCCGGCGTATCCGACTCCACGAGTCCCGTGCGAAGGAACACGCGACGGACCTGGACGTCATAGGCCACGGTCCCGCACTCGAGCCCTTCGATCGTGACCCCGAAGTGACGCGCGAGGATCTCGACCGCCATGGCGGCCTTCTTGCGACCGATGCCGCGGAAGGCCGAGAGTCTCTCGGCGAGCACGAGCGCCGTCGGCGCGTCTCCCCAGATCGCCGACGCATCGCCGCCCCAGCACGCCAACAGGCGCTCGGCGGCGTCGCTGATCCAGCCCGACATCGTGTGCTTGAAGCGGTGAAGGGCCGGCGTGCGGCACACCGCTTCATCAACGAGGCCCCGCTCCGCCGCGAGCCGCGCAAGATCCAGGTGCCCGAGACGCTCTCGCAGAAGATACGGGCCGGCCCACGCCCGCTCGGCGGGGATGCCCTGGGTGAACAACACGGCCAGAAGGAACGCCTCCGGGGAGCGCTTGATCAAGGCGTCCGCCTCGGAGATGTCCGTGAAGGCGCCACCTACCTGCGCCGCACCCTGGTCCGCGAGCTCGCTCTCGTACGCGACGAGCGCGACAGCCACCGCCGCGCGGGCCGAAGCGCTCAGGGACACGCGGACGCCCCTACTCCGACGCCGGCATCTGCGGACCGTGCGTCAAGAAGAAGGCGCAGAAGGTGCAGCCCTCCTTGATGGCCCGGCGACGGTCGATCGACGGCGCGAAGATGAGGGCCGGATCGGACGTCTGAGCGTGGGTCGGACGATCGCACGCGGCGAAAGCGCAACGAGAGCTGCACTTCTCACCGGGGTGGTTATGCGGACACGTCGCCATCATCTCGGCGTCGCATCCACGCATCTCCCAGCACTTCGCCATGCGAGTCCTTTCGTTCTATACTTGCGCCCGCGCCATGGTAGCACCCACCCGGCGCCCGGCCGGCCCGTCGCCCGTTGCGACGGGCTTGCCGCTTGAATACTCGCAACCGCACACCGCCGAGGGGGACGAGGCCGACGTGACGCAGCCGAGACACGAGCGCTACGACACCATCGTGGTGGGAGCCGGCCCCGCAGGGGTCATGGCCGCACTGTATGCCGCGGAGCGCGGAAGCGTGCTTTTGATCGACTCCTCCGCCCTTCCTCGCGACAAGAGCTGCGGCGGGATGCTCCACGAGCTCAGCCTCGAAGCGCTGGCGCCGTTCGGCGAGGTGCCGGAGAGCATCATCCGCACACCGCGGCACGTCGACTTCCGCTACGTCGACTGGGACCGTGACATCCGCAAGCCCACGACGGTGCGCTTCCTCAATGTCGACCGCGCCGGCTTCGACGACTGGCTCGTATCGTTGCTCCCGGATCCCGTCGAAGTCGTCGGATCCTGCACCTTGGCCGGATTCGGGCAATCCGCAGACAGCGTGGCGGTGCGATGCCGTGTGGGCGAAGAAGTCCTCACCATCCACTGCGAGAACCTGATCGGGGCCGATGGGGCGCGCTCCGCGACCAGGCGTGCCCTGGGTATCGGGGCGACGAGCACCTACGTGACGCTGCAGGACTTCGTCGAGCTGCGAGACGAACTGCCGCCGTACTTCGACTGCCTCTACCTCAGGTCGATGGGTGGCGAGTTCGGGTACGGGTATGTCGTTCCCAAGGGCGACGTCGCGATCGTCGGCTCGGTGTTCTACCCGAAGACCAAGCGGCCGTGGGAGAAGGCCGACCAACTGCTGGCGACCATGCGCGAAGCGATGCCGCAGTTGGGCGAGAGCCGCAAGCGCGAGGCGTGCGCCGCTCTGTGCGTGCGCTCCATCGACGACGTCGCCCCTGGTAGCGGACGCGTGCTGCTCGTCGGCGAGGCCGGAGGCTTCATGTCCCCCTCGTCGGGCGAAGGGATCTCCTACGCACTGCGCTCGGGGATCGAAGCAGGAAAGGCCGTCGCGCACCACGCACCGGACGCCGCGCTGTCTGCGTATCGCGAAGCCCTGGCCCCGCTGCGCATGGACATCCGCCGCCGGCTGCGATGGCTGCCCCTGATGGAATCGCGCGTCGGCAAGTACCTCGCAGGCTTCGTCCCCGCGCCGATCGTCAGCCACATCACCCAAGGTCTCTAAACCTCAAGTACAGGTCGAGCAAATCCGCCTATTTCAGGTAAGAGCGGCTCGCGGTCGGATCCGTCTGCCCCTGATAGCGGCTACGCAGGCCTGGCGACCCGTACGGCCGATCGACCGGCGTCGTCATCAGCATGAACGACACCTGCCCGATGGCCATTCCCGGGGTGAGCACGATCGGCAGGTTCGCGACGTTCGACAACTCCAGCGTGATCGTCCCCTCCCAGCCCGGGTCGATGTAACCGGCGGTCGAGTGGATGAGCAGCCCGAGCCGGCCGAGAGAACTCTTGCCCTCCAAGCGAGCGACGATGTCGTCGGGAAGTGAGACCCTCTCGATCGTCGCCGCGAGCACGAACTCCCCGGGGTGCAGCACGAAGGGCTCTTCGGATGAGGCCTCCACCATGTCCATCAGCCCGACCTGGTCCATCGTCGGGTCGATGTAGGGATACCGCGAGTTGCGGAACACCCTGAAGCGCGGCCCGAGGTGAAGGTCGACGCTCGACGGCTGGATGTCGTCCTCGTCGATCGGCTCGATACGGATGCGCCCGGCAAGCATCTGCTCGCGGATCGTACGGTCGGAGAGAACCATCGCTGGACGACGCTCCTTCGAAAAGGGCCGGAAAGTGGACACGAGGCAGACCGGGGTCGTCCCCGGTCTGCCTCGCGCGTGGAACCTACAGGATCACGCGCACTTCGAGAATCCGCAGGAGCGGCACACCGCGCAGCCGCTCTCGTGCTCGAGGGCGCTGCCGCACTCGGGGCAGGCGCCGGCGAGATTGTCGAGCGTGTCGGTGTTCTTGACGACCGCCGTCGGCATCGTGCCGGTGGCCTGCAACTCGATGAAGTGCTCGAGCGCGATACCCACCGCATCGGCGCACGAGAGCACCTTACCGCCCTCCGCCCAGGTCGGCGTGGGGCAACGGATGCCGCGCAACTGACGGACGACGGCCTCGGGATCGACGCCCGCGCGCAGGGACATGGAGATCATCCGCGACAGGGCCTCGGACTGGCTCGCCGCACAGCCACCCGACTTGCCCATAGAGGTGAAGATCTCGCACAGACCCTGCTCGTCGGTGTTGATGGTCACGTAGAGATTGCCGCAGCCCGTCTTGATCTTCTCGGTGCGGCCGATGGTCACCGTCGGGCGAGGACGCGGCTCGATCTCGCCGTGACGCTGGTCGCCCGCAGCAGCGGCGGCGCCCTTTCCGGACTGCCCCGTCGTCAGGACCTGGTTGTCCTTGCTGCCGTCACGGTAGATCGTGACGCCCTTGGTACCCAGCTCGTTGGCAAGGTCGTAGACTTCGCGAACGTCGTCAGGAGTGGCGCCGTGAGAGAAGTTGACCGTCTTGCTGACCGCGTTGTCGGTGTGCTTCTGGAAGGCAGCCTGCATACGGACATGCCACAGCGGCGCGATG
>Ga0209430_1001350_pt1 | contig 18461 bp, 10 predicted proteins | sample BarGraIncub1133A_FD_184504 | JGI IMG/M metagenome (GOLD analysis project Ga0209430, IMG submission 184504) | Arctic peat soil microbial communities from Barrow, Alaska - Barrow Graham LP Incubations 11-33A (SPAdes) (version 2) | ecosystem: Environmental > Terrestrial > Soil > Wetlands > Peat... | reverse complement strand
CCATAATCGTAATAACTGCGATAATTCTGATTCTTGTTGGTAGCCCCAAGCGCCCAGTAAGCACTGCTGTTGATGGCTTCATCCCAACTGGTCAAATCGTATGAATCGCCATCTGTGCTGAAATCTTGTTCGTAACGCAATCTCGAATAAATATTTGCTGCGACACTGTTGATCCCTGATATGGAGGAATATGTTTGTACCGTTGACATCGCTGTAGAATCTTCTTGTGTCAACCATTCATCACATCCGTAAAAAAATGTTAGACAGAATGTCAACAATAGATAAGTTATCTTTTTCATAGATCTTACTAGATTAAAATGTTAAATTAACTCCAATGGAATAGACCCTTGATTGTGGGTAATCCGTACCATTCACTGTGGATGTTTCAGGATCAATGTTGTAATCTTTCAGGGTATCCCAGCAGAATAGATTGGTTCCTTCAAAATAGACTCTAAATTTCTGAATGCGATTGAAAGTCAATTTTTTGGGGATGGTATAACCTAATACGAGATTTCTCAAACGTACATAGTTTACATTTTTCGAGTAATAGTTGTTTTCACCTCTCGTAGAAGGATTTGAGGCTCTCAATGCAGGAAATTTACCTTCTATCCAGGGAGATTGAGGATCAAAAATATCTTCGTGATGCCAAACGTCCAAACTGTTATAGACATACGAGTTGGAAGAACGGGATACGCCCCATTTCATGTACCAGTCTGGAACAAAGGTGTTCAGGAATCCACCGGCAAAATCTGCAGCGAAATCAATACCTTTCCAGTCAAAGCCAAAATTCAGACCGGTAGAAAGTAAGGGGTTTTTATTTCCTTTGGAAGAATCCCAGGGCCAATCGACGGAGGCATAACCCAATGGTCTTTTATCAGAATTATCGATAATGCCATCTCCGTTGAGATCCTTGAAAATAACATCTCCCGGAGAAAGGGTCGTGTTGTTTTGTCCATCCACGTTTACAGGATAATTATCAATTTGCTCCTGTGTTTTGAAGGTGCCGACCGATTGCCACATCCAGACCTGTCCGCTCGAAACATTGGTCCAACGGTCGCTGGTGCTGTTGTAGTACTTGTCTAAAGCATTGAAGAAAAGTTCTCCATACACTTTACTGTTTCTTTGTCTGGAGAAGGTAGCATTTACACCGACAAAATATCTGAAATCACCAATATGGTCGTTCCATTTGATCATACCGTCAATACCCATGTGCTCATCTGAATTTAAATTTTCATTTTTTGTTAAAAGACCACTTTCAAGTGGGAAAACAACATCGTTTGGCATGGCTGGAATTCCGTTTCTTAATCGTTTAAAAGCATCAACTTCTGCCGATAATCGATTATTCAGGAATCCAACCTCAAGTCCAATGTTGGTAATGGATGTTGTCATCCAGGATATTCCGGTGGTGGGAGGATCTTTCAGTTTTGATCCTACAACCAGTTTATTATCGGAACTTTGTGTCGGATCAGTAGGAATGGATGCGCTGCCCGAACCATAATTATAACCGGATTGGAAAGCAAAATCAGGATAGGCACCGCCAAGATTATCGTCTCCCATTTCTCCATAGGATGCACGTAGTTTTAAATTTGTCAGCCAGGTAGAAACACTGGAATTTTTCAGGAAGTTTTCATCCGAAATGCGCCAGGCTGCCGAAACGGTTGGGAAAAATCCCCAGCGTTTTCCTTTGGGAAACTTCCAGCTTCCGTCGTATCTTCCGCCAAAATCAAGGATGTATTTCTGCTTATAATCATACCCGCCTCTGAAAATAAAACTCGCGGTTGAATTCTCAAATTTTGCTTCATTTACAGAGTTATTCTCATTGGTAGACATCAGGTCAATGAATGGGTTTTCAACAGGATTCTGTTGAATAGTCAGACTGTTGTACTGTCGATCGTAGAATTCAAATCCGGCTAATCCTGTTATGTGATGATTTTCACCGATTTTAGTATCGTAATTCAAGGTGAAAGTACCTGTCATATCCTGAATGGCCTCTTTGGTACGAACCAAAAAAGTTTCACCGCTTGCTGCTTTGTCGTATTTAACGTCGTACGTATCTGACGTTCTATTATAGGTGTATTCTTTCCAGCCCTGTTCGTTGTTGTCAACAGCATTGTTTGCATAGTAATACGAAAACAAACCTTTTGCGGTCAGCCCTTTTACAGGTGTCTTATAATCCAGGTTGAAGGTATTTTGAAGCGTTCTCCAAACACTTTTAAAGGTACCTGCATGTTCTGTATCAAAAGCAGCCATGTTGCGGGCATCGTTTCCTTGAATATAATTCAGATATAAAGGATTTTCATTGGCGTAGGGTCTGTAAATTGGTTGCAGCCCCAATAATGAAGTCTTTATCAATGCGTAATCATCCGTTCCGGGTAAGCCGGGGTTTTGTCTGGTTTCAATTCTGGCCATCGTTTGAAATCCAACTTTTAGGTTGTCGTTTATTTTAGTACTGACGTTGGATTGGAAATTTGTACGGTTGAAGTTGTAGTCCTTAAAAACAGCATCCTGATCCACATGAGATAAGGAAAAGTAAGCCGTTGTACGCTCATTCCCTACAGAAACGCTGGCATTTATGTATTTCTGAGGTGCGGCTTTGCTCACATAGGCATCTTTCCAGTTGTAACCTCTGTAGTCTTCGCCCGTGGTGGCATCGTACAATCCGGTTTTCCATTTTTCCAGTTCTGCCTGGGCAAATTCTTTGGTGACGCCAAGCGTTCCGCTGTTTACTTCTTTCATATAGTTGGCATATTCCCACTGATAGGCGTTTAACAATTCAGGATATTTGGTCCATTGTTGCCAGCCGGTATAGGCGTTGACATTTACTTGCGGTTTTTGATTCAAGCCACCTGTTTTTGTGGTAACCAGAATTACACCGTTTGCAGCTTTTACACCATAAATGGCAGCGGCACCGTCTTTCAACACTGAAATGTTATCAATATCGTTGATATCAATGTTGTTGAAATTACCGGCGTCCTCAATGACACCATCAATAACATAAAGAGGAGTACCAAAATTCCGGATCTGTAAATTACTTGATGATCCTGGTGTCCCCGATTTCTGGCGGTTTGTAATACCAGCCACCTTACCAACAAGAGCACCTGCCGTTGTCGTTGAAGTGGATCGGCTTAAATCTTTACTGTTTATGGATGAAACTGAAGCAGAAATGCCACCTTTTCTTCTGGTGCCGTATCCCACTACCACCACGTCATCCAGATCCTTAGACTCATCCTCCATCACCACTTTGATATAGGTTTCCTGAGCAATCTGAACTTCGTGTCTGACATAACCAAGAAAGGAAAAAACAATTTTTGGATTTGAAACACTGGCTTTCAGGTTGAAAAGTCCATTCACATCGGTGATGCACCCGTTTGATGTCCCTTTTTCCATGATGGTGACTCCTGCCAACGGTACATTTTGTGGGTCAGTGACCAATCCTTGTATCGTGGATGACAGCTTGTTTGCAAAAGTTGGAGACAATGATGTTAAAAGAACAAACATCATTAGAAGGAGCTTGACTTTTTTTCGCCCCTTAGCATTGGAATTGTTTGCTTGATTCATATTATTTCGATTTAAGTTATTCATTTTATGACTCGTGTGAATTTTCATTGCTTATTTGATGATGAGTTTTCCAATGGAATTAAGATGCTCACCTTTAAATTGCAGGAAGTATATTCCACTTGGTATGTTTAATCGGATCCTCATTTTTGAAGACTCTGGCTGAATATTTTCTTTATAAACCAGATCACCTGCTACACTGTAAATACCCAATGTGATATTTTGTTTGTTATTGTTAGAGAGTTCAATACTGATTTCTCCGTTTTTTTCAACAGGATTCGGATAAAATTTACAGCTTTCTATTGTGGTCGCATTGATATTCTCCGACACCACTTGCCCGTAATCGGACGATTGAACCATGGAGTATTTTTTCACCAGACTTTGGCGTTCTTCCAGCGTCTTTTTCTCGATTTCTTCCAGGTCTGGAGTGCCGAATGCGTCTTTAAAGCGAAACATAGGATCCAGGTGAGCAGCATATATCCAGTTTAACGTTGTCATGACTCCGTTTGAACGACGGGGTAGGGTCACTGAAAAAGCTTCCAGTTGGAGACCTTTTGCCTGACCCGGGAATAAGGAATTGTCCCAGTTGCTCGACTGATTGGTGTTGTGGGCAGACATTCTGGCTGCCTGCAGGTAATTTTCCTTACCTGTGGCCAGATATAACCGGTAAAGTCCAAACGATGAAAATGCAAAACCAACATCAGCTGCAGGATGTCCTATAGCAAAAAGGTGTTGACCAATAATACTTCGGCCTTTAGGGAAACTGGTCGATGTTGTACGGTCTTGTTCCACTGGAATTTCATAGGAAAATACCCAGGATTCAACGTAAACACCGGCTTGTTCAGCGGCTTTCAACCAAGCGACATCTTTTGTCAAGTCGTACAGTGAAAGAAAACCGTTTAATGCCATCTGACCCGATTCGCAGTCAATAGACCTTGGATTATCCACCACACAGGCCACATAGCGGTACTGGTCGTTTATGTTTGCCAGACAAAAATTGCCTGCTTTTAAAGCTGCTGTTTTAAAGGCTTCGTTTCCGGTTGCAATGTAAAGTTCAACCAGATATCTCACCCCACAAATAGTCAGGTACTTGTTACTGTCAGTAACAGGATGTTTTCCATTTGCAATGGATTGTTGATTGTAGGAAAAGTACCAGCTTCCGTCACTGTTTTGGTTAGTCACCAACCAGTTACCGAATTTAGTGCATGCGTTCAACCAGGAAACCCTGATTACATTGTTTTTTTTGGCAAAACACCAGGCGGTCAATAATCCCTCCATGCCACCTGTACAGACGCGCATATTGTTGTCGGATCGAAAACTTCCTGAGCTTCCGTTAAGCCCCGGGTCGTACCAGGATCTGGGTAATCCTAAAGTTGTCAGACAATTGTTTGCCCAGAAATTGAGAACGGATTCTCCTTTTTTACTGAGCGTGCTGTTACTTTGCTCCATTCCTTGTCTGAAAACATAATAGGCGGTAGGAATCTGCATTCCGACGAAACCCATTTGGTAATCAATTCCACGAGGCAAGAAATCATCCAGCCCAACCTGAAAAGGCCAACCCGAGGCATCTCTGATTCCACCCAAATCTCTTGATGGAACCCAATATTTATCCAGCGTTCCCAGAAGTCCGTCGTAGCAAGTTTGAAGATTGACAGGATATATTGGGGGGTTAAACATTCTAAATGTCTCATTCCACGATTTATCTACGGCAGTGGCATAGTCTGTTGTTGTAGAAAAGGTAATCATCAGATTGTAGGAATGTGAAACTCCAACTTCTACAGGATGGCGACGTACACCTCTGCCATTTCTGCGCTCAGCCTCCGAACCCGGATAAATGAAGGTTTGTAAAGTCGTGTCCTTTTTTTGATAGATACCAAGTGCTCCATATTGATAATTCTCGTTCTGCGGATCGTCGTTGTTATCGACCATCACGGTGTTCGGTACTGCATCCTTGTGAGCAATGCAAATGGTGGTCCCGGACTTTTTATTGCGATACATTACCAGAGGCAACGTTATTCTGTCCTCTCTGTAATAAAAACAAGAATCCGTAGCCTGCGGAACATGGGAAGGAAGATGACATTCCGGATCAAAATTACCTTTGTACCAAACCGATGGAATAAAAAATTCATGAGCAGTCAAAGGGCTGCCTGTAGCCACCTGAAATCCGAATAGGGAATTGAAATAGTTATCTCCCGTAATAACTTTTACGACTTCAATCTTTCTTTTTAACTCCATAGACCCGTTACCAGATGCTAAATAAAGATCGTTTACTGAAAATTCAGAACCTCTTGTTGTTACTATGGTTGCAAAACAGTGAAGACTATCACCGTTCTGGACAAAGGAGTTGTATCGTGCATTCACTTTTTTACCCCGGACTTCAAGCGTGATGGGATAATCAGGTGTGAACGTATTGATTTTTTCGACTCCCGAAAAGAATGACAAACTGTACGTATTGGCCGTTTTATAGACCTCGACTTTCAGATTGCCTGAATTTAATGTAGAGACCAGTTCCTGCGCTCCGGTGGAGATACAGAAAAGGAGTGAAAGGATAAGCAGAAGCCATCCTTGGAATTTATACATTTAATGGAATTGTATTTAGAATATCTGGAAATAGAGGGCAATTAGAAAAATGTCGGCCGCAACTTTTGATTTAGTGCGACCGACCATTCAGGAGTGAATTTTTATTTTACCAGAATCTTGCTGGATTCACCATTAACCGTGACCAGATAAACGCCTTTATTCAATTTTTTAGAAAAAGAACCATTGAAATAATTTTTTTCAATCAATTTTCCGATCGAAGAATATATTTCTACCTGACTGGTCTTTTCACCCAAAACACGAATGTTTAAAGATTGATCAGCAACAGTCACGCTTAAATTGTTGTCTTTTGCAGGTTTGGAAACAGCGGTTTCTGAAAGAAGTTCAAGACCTAAAACGGTAGGCCAGTCTTTTTGCTGAGTTAATGTGATTAGATTGTCATAACCGGCAACCAGATCAACACTAATGTTCATTGTTGCCGTTTCAGCAGGTGCAATGGGGTATAACGTGCAATTGCTAATAAATTCATCGTTGACAAATATTTTCAATATTGCACCAGCTGCATCTGCCCAACCAATGCCATAAGTCAGTCTCATTGTATATGAGCCATCTTTTGAAACTTGAATCCCGGTGAAATTCAAAGAGCTGCCTCCGTTGAAATCTATCCGCCCTGTAGTTCCTGCAAGTTTTGAATTGGATCCTACGTAATCGGTGCAGGTTCCAAAATACATATGCGTAAACCAGAAGTCTGCAACCGATGTCTCGGATACATCATAACACGTGTTTTCAGCTTTTACGTTTGTAAACAATGCGCTGCAAGCCAAAGCAAAAAGAATAAGTACATTTTTTTTCATAGCTGTAAGGATTTTTAAGATTGTATTTAAAAAATATTCGGCTAAAGTAGGTGACCTGCAAGCTCAGACAAAGAGCTATTGATTCAAAAAATAGAACTATTACGTCACCCGAAAAGAATGAATTAAAAAGACTAAAATATGACTCAAAAAGACTATTATTGGTTATATTTGAACTGGTTTTTACAAAAAAAAATCTTTTATGAAACGTTTTTTGTCCACATTTTTAGTGTTTCTTGCACTGCTTTGCACCTCATCCTGCGCGCAGCCAGTTAAAGAAAACAGTATTAAAAAAGACAGCATAACAGTCAATAAACAAACAGCAAACTATATGAAATCACTTACCCCAGAAGAAAAAGCAGTCATACTTGACAAAGGTACAGAGCGCCCTTTCACCGGAATCTATGAAAAAAACAAGGAAAAAGGGACCTATTTGTGTAAGCAATGCCAAGCTCCTTTGTATCGCTCAGAAGATAAGTTTGATTCGGGTTGCGGCTGGCCCAGTTTTGACGATGAAATACCCGGAGCTGTCAAAAGGATTCCAGATGCAGACGGCCGTCGGACTGAGATTGTTTGTGCCCATTGCGGTGCCCATCTTGGCCATGTGTTTTTAGGAGAAAATTTTACACCAAAGAGTACCCGGCATTGTGTAAATTCCATTTCAATGGAATTTACCAAAGAATCGGTTGAAGCACTCAAGATGAGGGAAACCGCCATTTTTGCCGGAGGTTGCTTTTGGGGTGTGGAATATTTAATGCAAAAAGAACCGGGAGTACTTACTGTCGTTTCTGGCTATATCGGTGGAACCAAAGCTTACCCAATCTACAAGGAAGTTTGTCAGAATACCACCGGGCATGCCGAAGCCGTCAGAATTACGTTTGACCCAACCAAGGTAAACTATGAAACGTTGGCAAAACTTTTCTTCGAAATTCATGATCCCGAACAGGTGGATGGTCAAGGGCCGGACATCGGTAGCCAATATCGTTCAGAAATATTCTATACCACTCCCTTGCAGAAAATAGTTGCAGAAAAACTCATCACTCTTTTGAAAGAAAAAGGGTATAAAGTTGCAACGAAAGTAACTCCTGCCACCACCTTTTGGGAAGCGGAAGATTACCATCAGGATTATTACGACCACAAAGGCACTCAGCCTTATTGCCACCGTTATACCAAAAGATTCTAAAAATTAGCTGAAGTTGATAGGCGAAAGTTGTAGGTGCAAAATTAATCCTGTAAATTCGCATCGATTAAGAATAATATCTTAATCCGGCTTAACCTTTAAATCATTTTTCAATAAAAAAACTCAAATGATTGAATTGAACATTTTCAGTACCATTATTGACTGGTATATGTCAAATATAAACTATTTCACCATCTTTATATTGATGACTATTGAAAGCACCTTCATACCACTTCCCAGTGAACTGCTACTACCACCGGCTGCGTGGCTGGCTTCTCAAGGTCAGATGAATTTTTCCCTGATTGTTCTTTCTGCTACTTTGGGCTGTTGTTTCGGAGCTCTTATTAATTATACACTTTCCTATTATTTAGGTCGTGCCCTAATTTATAGACTTGCTGAAAGTAAATATGCCAGGTTCTTTTTCATAAACCGTGCCAAGTTGGAGCATGCTGAGAACTACTTCGTTGAAAACGGAAATACCTCTACTTTTATCGGTCGACTGGTACCAGGCGTCAGACATCTGATCTCCATTCCTGCAGGCTTGGCCAAAATGAACCTTAAAAAGTTTATTTTATACACTTTTCTTGGGTCAGCACTTTGGAATACAATACTTTCAGCCTTGGGGTATTACTTTGGGAAAAATCAGGAGATGTTGATGAAATACTTCGACGAACTCAAATATGTGTTCTTAGTTCTCGGAGTAATTTTCGTTTTATATCTGATTCTTGTAAAAGGGAAAAAAAATAAAAAAAAATCCTGAAAATAGTGCATTATTTCGCAACCTAAAAAGGGGGATTGGAGAAAAAATTCTTTAAATTTGCAGAGTCGATTATTCTTTGAAATTCACCTCTTTAAAACAAGTCAATCTCAAAGAATAAAAAATAGTTAAACCTTTATTCTTGCAGATGATGCACAAAAAAAAACTGTATGTCAACTGATGATGTATTAGGTGTGTATCAAAAGAAAAATAAGTGCTCAAATGAAAAAAGAAATTAAGTTCAGTCTTCTCTATCGGGATATGTGGCAGTCATCCGGGAAATACGTGCCCAGGGTTGACCAGTTAACGCAAATTGCCCCGGTTATTATTGACATGGGATGTTTTGCCAGGGTAGAAACAAATGGCGGAGCTTTTGAACAAGTCAATCTTCTCTACGGTGAAAATCCAAACAAGGCTGTCAGAGATTGGACTGATCCTTTTAATAAGGTTGGAATCCAGACACACATGCTTGAAAGAGCGTTGAACGGTCTTCGTATGAATCCTGTTCCTGCTGATGTACGTCGTCTAATGTACAAAGTCAAGAAAGCACAGGGAACCGATATCTCTCGTTCATTCTGCGGTTTAAATGATCCCAGAAACCTTGAACTTTCCGTAAAATATGCAAAAGAGGCAGGAATGATATCCCAGGCTGCCATGTGCATCACCTATTCCCCTGTTCATACGGTTGAATATTACATGAGTCTGGCCGACAAGCTGGTTGAATTTGGTGCAGATGAAATTTGCCTCAAAGATATGGCCGGAATAGGACGTCCTGCTTTTCTTGGAAAACTGACAAAAAGCATAAAAGATAAATACCCGCACATCATCGTTGAATACCACGGACATTCTGGTCCCGGTTTCTCTGTAGCATCTATGCTGGAAGTGGCCAAAGCAGGTGCAGATTATGTGGATGTAGCTATGGAGCCCCTTTCATGGGGTATGTCCCATCCGGATGTTATCACCATTCAGGCGATGCTGAAAGATGCGGGATTTCTGGTTCCTGACATCAATATGCATGCCTATATGGAGGCTCGAGAAATGACTCAGTCGTTTATTGACGATTTCCTGGGTTATTTTATAGATCCTTCAAACAAAATAAGTAATTCTTTGCTGGTTGGTTGCGGATTGCCAGGCGGTATGATGGGTTCCATGATGGCCGATTTAAGAGGTATGCACGGAGCTATCAATATGGCTTTGAGAAATTCCAATAAAAAGGAAGTGACATTCAGTCAACTGGTGGTTCAATTGTTCCAGGAAGTGGAATATGTATGGCCTATGTTGGGTTATCCACCTTTGGTGACTCCATTCAGTCAATATGTGAAAAATATTGCCCTCATGAATATTTTCTCCCTTGCCAAGGGTGAGCCTCGTTTCTCCAATATTGACAAGGATAGCCGCAATATGATTCTGGGCAAGACCGGTAAACTTCCAGGTCCGTTGGCTCCTGAAATCATTCAGCTGGTTAAGGATAGCGGATGGGATTTCTATACCGGCAATCCACAGGATGAATATCCGGATGCTTTGGATACCTATAGAGAAGAAATGAAAGTAAATGGTTGGGATTGTGGTCCTGATGATGAAGAACTTTTTGAATTGGCTATGCATGACAGGCAATACAGAGATTATAAATCCGGTATAGCAAAAGAACGCTTTAAACAAGAATTGGAACAAGCGAAGGAAAAAGCAGGAGCAGCCAAGATTGTTGTTCGTCCGGTATTGGAAGTTCCAAGCATGGATATGGATGCCCTTCTTAAAAAATACCCAACCGCAGAACCTGTACAGGCTCCATGCAGTGGGCAGGTGATATGGCAGGTCGATTTGATGGATAAGTCAACAGCACCAGTCGTTGGCACCCAATACAAGACTGGAGATACGATTTGTCTCATTCAGACTTATTATGGGGTTGAAATTGTGAAAGCTCTGTTTGACGGTAAGCTGGTTAAGACAGATGTAGCTCAGGGCAGCAAAGTAGAGAAAAACCAAGTATTGGCTATTTTGGCTTAAAAAGATCTGGTTGCTTAAAATATTGAGGGAGATTCTGAAAAGAGTTTTCCTTTTTTTTAGGATTTTAATCCTCTCTTAAAAATAATCCACCCACCAGTGTCCTTCTTTGTTCATTTAATTGCGGACATATCCAGTTAGACGGGAGCAAGTAACGCAATCGCCTCCTTCCTGTATTTTACGAATTTTATGTGTATTCCTTGAATTGATGTATTATGGTTAATATTTGTTTATTTTTGGTCAGAATGTGCTCAGGATTCTTCTTCTTTTTAGTTTTATTTGAATAGTTTTTAAAAAATAAACACGTAATCAATTTTAAATTTATTGTAAATGAAAAAAACTACATTTTTTCTCTTGTGCTTCCTGTTTGCAGGATTCTCTGTAAGTGCTCAAGTGCTGGACACTATTTACAGCGCAAAAAGTCTATTGCCGGCTGAAGCTGCATGGAATGAGCTGAAGCTGGATCAAACAATCACTGATTCAGCCGCTGTCATTACTCAGGAACTTCAGGGAGGAGTTTTGAAACTCAAAACTGTTGATGCTAATAACAAAGATTCGAAACTCGGATGGTACAAAACGGGTTTAGGTTTAAACCTGAGCACCGGTTACACGATCGAAATCAAAGCCAAAGTTAATAATGCTGCTAAAAACGGAGCATTTAATATTCAAGGTTATGATAATCAAGGAAAGGGTTTCCGCTTAGGAATTTATACCTCATTCCTGGCTAATCAAACTGATCCTTTGGCCCCAACAACTACTGTAGCCTCGTTGCTCGACAACTCTACCGAATTCCACACTTTTCGTTTGGCAGTAGCTCCAACCGGATTAGTAACCGTTTATCGCGACAAGGTAGAAATAGGAACTTTTCCTCTTTCAGCTTTTTATTTCGATAATATTATCGTAAACGGTGGTTTTGAAGATGGAGCAGATGTAAATGATGCTTCGGCTTTCCCTGATTTCTTAAGCAGAGGATTACTCTATAAATCAACTGGTCTTACTGATAAAAGAACAGGTAACTATGGTTTGGTAATGAATAGCAATGGATTAACGACGAAAACCGGTGGTGATTATAATCTTGAAACGCAAGAGAATGCAAGAACCCGCGAAATTGCCGTAAAACCGAATACCAATTACGATATTTCCATTACCCGTCGTCGTACTGCCATAGATCCATGGGCCTGGCGTGATATGGGAGCATTTTACGATACCCAGTTAGGAACTGAAGGCGGAATTGATGACCGTAACACAAATGCCCTTTGGGCTGGTGCTAACGACAACTTTTGGCAAATACATAACCAGACCATTACCACACCTGCCGAGGTAAAATCAATACGTTTTGAATTTCCGGCCTGGATCCGTGATGGCAATACTACTGCGATTACTGCGTTTGATAATTTTGTATTCCGCGAACAACCTACATTAGCTGTAGGTGATACTACCGCACCTGCAATATTTCAACCCAATACTCTTCCTGCAACTTATACAAACCTGATTCAAAACGGTGGTTTTGAGGACATTACTATCGACAATGCCGGTAATCCTTCACCCTGGGCCTTAAGTGATGAGTCTGGTAGCAATAACGATCCAAATCAATTTGATCCTCTTTGGAATGGAAATGTACGTCTTCAAATTTTTGACCAATCGAATGATGGTCTTACATCTGGCAACGGTGCTACAAACTGGGCACACAGCGGAAATAATTCACTTCGTTTCTCTACTTTAGGTGACAACGCCAATAACTTTGATTTTATTCAAGAGCTAAAACCAAATACAAAATATCGTTTCAACTTCTGGCATAAAAGTCCGAAATGGAATGATTGGGGCTGGCTTAGAGTAAAACTTGGCGAAGGCGGTGACGAGACTGCTATTTGGGGTCACGAACTGAAAGGTCAAGATAATGTATGGATAAACAGCGATTTGGTTTTTACAACTGACGACACGAATACAACCATGCATTTGTACACGAATAGCGCCTCACATGGTGACTGGTGGAACCTTTATGTGGATGATTTTGTATTGTATGAAGTAACAGCAGAAACCGATCCTGACTTATTCGCAGGCAAAACAAACCTGATTGCAAATGGTGACTTTGAAGATGCTGCACTTAACAACGATGGAACAGCATACGATTGGGCTTTGGCATCCGTAAATACAGATCCTAACAGAAACTTCCCTGTGAAATGGAACGATATGTGGGGCACCTATTTACTACTTCAGGACAGACAAAAAAATGCTGACACTGGAGTTCAATATGCGCACAGTGGTACCAAAAGTTTGCGTTTCTCATTCCTGGATGACCAAGGTGGAGCCAAAGAATCTGAAGGTATTACCAATGATTCACTTCCTAGTGGTTATCGTTTAAATATGAACTTCAAGAAAGAACTTGAACCAAACAAAACGTATACCTTCGTATTCTGGATTAAATCAGCAAATTACGGTGATAATGGAAGATTGATCGTTGCAAATGGAAATATACAAGTTTGGAGTGATGTGGTTAACACACGCATGATCAATTGGACTCGTGAGGTTGTTACATTTAGTACGACAGCTGCAAATCACACATTGAATATGTACAGCGATTTTGGCGGTTGGTGTAATTTCTATTTGGATGATGTTGCCCTCTATGAAGAAAGCACCTATGTTCCTTACGAAGCCAACGGTGATTCTTACCTGTTCTTTGGTAAATCGCAAGGTACTGAAGATACTGATGTAGAAATTCAGTATGTTGCTGTAAATACTACCGGCGCTTTTGCTCCTGAGTCTGCTAACGGAATATCCGTTGCCTCAGCAGTCAAAAACATGAAGGTTACTTCTAACGCAGGTCTATTAACGATCAACACGAATAAACCTACATTTGTAAGAGTTTATAATGTTGCCGGAGCTTGTGTAGCTGAATTTAATGTTCAATCTACCAGGAACCTGACACTTCCTCAAGGCGTTTACATTGTAAAATCAGCTGCTGAAGTAGTGAAAGTGGTGATCAGATAAAATTCTAATAATAGAATTACCAATAATTAGTTATACGGGTGTTACGTCAAAGTAACACCCGTATTTTTGGTATGTCGGGCATAGCCCATTTCTTAGTTAGATGAACCTCTTTATTTGCTCAACCATGGTATCCACCAATCGTTGGCGTGCTTCAACGGAAGCCCAGGCTACGTGAGGAGCCATCAACAACTTTTCCTTTATGTCTGGCGACAAGAGCGGATTGTTGATCGACAGTGGTTCTTGCTCAAACACATCCATTCCGGCACCGGCCAAACGATTTTCCTGCAAAGCCTTAGCCAGATCTGTTTCGTTGACAATGCCACCACGTCCCACATTAATAAGGTATGCACCTGGTTTCAGGAGGCAAAGTTTTTTAGAGTCAATCAGATATTGGGTCTGTTCATTCAATGGAGCATGAATGGAAATGATGTCACTTTCAGCCAATAAATCCTCCAGTTTTTTGTGCGTATATCCGGCATTCAGATTTTTCCCCGATGTAGAATAATAGGATACCTCTGCACCAAAGGCCTTTGCAATTTCTGCGACTCGTTGACCGATGTGGCCCATCCCGATGATGCCCCATTTCTTGCCTTTGATTTCAAAAAAAGGCCGGCCGTGATGGGTGAAGCGTCCGCTAAGACTGTATTCTCCACTTTTAACGTATTGGTCGTAATAATGGGTTTGATGGATAAGACCAAGAACTAAAGAAAAAGTCTGTTCAGCAACGCTTTCTGTGGAATAATCTGCCACGTTTTTTACGGCAATGCCTTTCTCGGCAGCCACTTTCAAATCGACATTGTTCATGCCTGTGGCTGCAATACAGATGAGCTTCAGATTGGTTAAAGCTTCCAGTTCCGGTTGCATCAGTTTCACTTTGTTGGTAATGACGATATCTGCTTCGGCGCAACGGGATACCACCTGTTCAGGAGCAGTGCTGTCAAAAGAGGTGTAGTCGCCCAAAGCAGCGAGTGCGGACATGTCTGCATTACCTATGGAATAGGCGTCGAGAAAAACGATTTTCATGACACTTATTTTTTGTTGAATTTTACGAGGTATGGAGTCGTTTTTGATTCTACATAGACTCTTAAAATGTAAAGACCCGGCGTTAAGGACGAAACGTTTATTTTGCCGGAGTTTTCCTTTTGAAACAAAACTGTTTCACCCATCAGGTTGGTAATTTCTGCCTTCTCAATATTTGATCCTATACCATCAATGTACAAGATATCAGTAGCCGGGTTCGGGTAAATATGCAACAAATCACTTGAATGACTGTCCTTAATCGCATTTCCATCGATGGGCATCACAGCAAAGGAGGAGGTCAGATTATCAAATCCCTTAGCTGAAAGCATCGGATTGTCTCCCGTTAATTCAACGGAGGACCCGGTTAAATCAGTTTCATCGTAAAGTACAATCTTATAACCGGGTGCAACCTGGACGGATGACAAAACATTGTTTGAAAGCCCGAACATAGCCATTGCTGCTGTAGAATATTCGCCAACTTCGAAGTTTATACCCTGTCCACCGAAGGAATCATCGGCATAAAGAACTGCGTGCGGTTCCATTACACTGTAAATGGGAATGATTTTCCAGTCTGTTACGGTATCTGTAACCAGACCTCCTTGAACAAGGCTGGTATTTTCAATGTTAGCCTGGTCTGGCGTCACCTCAACGAATTTTGTACTGTGCAAGGCAATTAATTTATGATAGCCAGACTGTCCATTCGGGTAAATGATAAATTTCTGGTTGTCATTACTAGAAGCGTCCGATTGTTCCAGCAGGGCATTGTCCAACGTACTTGAAGCGCGAACCTGTAAGACCTTGCTGCTATTCAGGTTGGTCAGACGGAACAATCCTTCACCAAGATTTCCGAATCGCCATATCTGATTCATGTTTTTGCTGAATTTTTGTTGCTGTACGGCGGCTCCGGATGTTTTGCTTTCATCGGAAATGCCCATAAACAGACCACTTTTCCTGTTTTTAAGACAAAAGGATTTTGATGAAAATTGAATATCACTGTTTACTAAGACCGTCCAGGAACTTAGAGCATCGTTTAAATTTAAGGCTGTAAGATCGGGCGTGTCTTCGGTGATGGTATCTGATACACCGGTGAATTTGTCCCCTTTATAGAGTACAACCTTGAAACCAGGGGTCACTCTAATGGAGGATATGGATTTATCCGGTAAATTCTGAGCTTCTATTCCGACTTTAGAATAGCTGCCTTTTTCAAAATTCACAGCTGTCCCAGTATAATTGGCTTCCGTATAAACCGTTACGTGTGGTTTCATGATGTCGTAATGGATGACATCGCCCCCTCCGAAAACAGTATTTATGGCTGCCGCATAACTTTTCAAACCGTAGTTGTTGTCGTTGTATATCCATATAAAACCGCCTTTTGTAGTGGAGGTATTCTTCCAATTTGTCATGCTTGTGGTGACTTGCGCGGAAGTTTTTTCATAGTTCACCAAGCCGGAATGCAATAGGATGTTGTTGATGTTCCAGTCTGTCGGATTGTTATTTACACCACCATCGTAGCATTGTAAGTCGATGCGGTCGATAGCACCCGGACGTGCTGTATTTACTGTTGTGGCCAGATTTTGCCAGAACGACTTTTTCATGTAGGGTGCCAACGTTGTTTTAAATCCAAGATCGTAAAGCATGATGGAAAAACTGCTTGATGTTGTTACGTCGTATGCTTGTTCATCATCGTTGTTGATGGCTTCTATCGATGGAATGGCCTTTTTAAGAGCCTGAAAGTTTTTGTACAAAATGCTGGTTGGACCTGTTCCCTGAGCGTTAATCAATGTTTTAATGTTGTCGTAGGACGTAGATCCCCAACCGCCGATGCAGCTTTCTACTCTTTTGATGGAAGTTAAACCTGTTTTCAGGGCAGCAACATCTGCGATGTAATTGGGTTGTGTTTTAGCGAACGTATAGACACCGTTGGAACACAACGTTTCGTTATCCATCGTTAAATCGCCGGTAGGTTCCACTTGTATGTTAAAAAGGATGACATAGGTAAAACCGGAGGCTTTGAGCGTTGGGACAGTAACGAGTCGATCCCGGCGAAAATGGCCTCCCACGTAAATGCCTGATTCGGCAAATACTGACATATTGGCTATTAAAAGTAAAAGTGAAAGGATGCTTGCTTTTATTAAAAAATGCTTCTTCATGATAGTTTAGTCAAGATAGGTTTTTTCTGGTATATTTAAAAAGAGCGATATTCGTTTACAAAAGTACAAAAATTGCGAATAGGTAGCACTATTCAGGAATTAGTTCATAAATTTGTTTTTTATCCTGTCAAGCACACTTTAAGGCATTCACTTCCAAATGAAAAGTCAGAGCAAAAAAAATATTGGGATTAAAGACATTGCTCAAAAAGCAAATGTTTCAATTGGTACTGTTGACAGGGTTTTGCACGATCGGGGTGAGGTATCAGCAGCGACAAAGGAGAAAGTGCTGAAAATAGTCGAAGAGCTTGAGTACACTCCCAATATATTGGCTCAATCGCTGGCATCCAAGAAGAAATACACGATAGCAGTTCTTATCCCCGATTATAAATTTGATAATCCATATTGGGAAAAAGCGCTTATAGGCATTCATAAAGCAGCCGTCGAGGTTCGGAATTACAATTTTGAAATAGTTGTTTTTACCTATGAACTTGGCAATGAAAAATCAGTGACTTTAAAGGCCAAAGAGATTTTCAATTTAAAACCGAACGGGTTTATTTATGCCCCTTTGATGTATGACGTTTCGACCAAGGTTATCAGTAAATGCGACGAGTTGTTCATCCCTTATATTTTTATTGATGTCAATATTGAAAATTGCAAAAATCTGGCATATTTTGGTTTGGACCCTCTTCAATCCGGCCAGGTTGCTGCCCGACTTTTAGACTTTGGATTACCGGCAAAATCAGCTATTCATATCATCAAGCTGGTTAACAAATCAATTTCTTCCTATCAATTGGATTTACGTGAGAGGGGGTTCATTTCCTATTTCAATAAAAAGGAACGGATGAATGAGCACAAAATCATTTCAACTGAAATCAATATCTCGTCTATCGTTTCTTTTGAAAAAGCCTTATCTAAAATTATAGCCCCATCTGAATCGTCCAAAGCTATATTTGTGCCCAATTCAAGAGTGTATCACGTGGCAAAATATCTGTATGACTCGAAACAAGAAAACAACATCCTGATTGGGTACGATTTAATTGATGAGAATGTTGAATTTCTGAAAAAAGGCATTATCCATTTTCTGATTTCTCAAAATCCGGAGGAACAAGGATACAACAGCGTCATGGCTTTTTTGAATTTTCTCGTTTTTAGGAAGCCTATATCAAAGTTAAACTTAAGTCCGATAGATATTATCGTGAAAGAAAATATTGACTATTATAAGAATAGCACTATTTAGATATATAGGAATCTTCGCAGGGTCAAAGGGAAAATTCCTAATTTTAAAAGCAAGGTTTTTAGTATTCCAGCGGCATCGCTAAAATTTCCTCATAGGTGAAAACCGGTCCGTCTTTGCACACGTACGTTTTTCCAACTGTGCAATGTCCGCATTTGCCTACCCCGCATTTCATCCTGTTTTCAAG
>Ga0209430_1001347_pt1 | contig 18481 bp, 24 predicted proteins | sample BarGraIncub1133A_FD_184504 | JGI IMG/M metagenome (GOLD analysis project Ga0209430, IMG submission 184504) | Arctic peat soil microbial communities from Barrow, Alaska - Barrow Graham LP Incubations 11-33A (SPAdes) (version 2) | ecosystem: Environmental > Terrestrial > Soil > Wetlands > Peat... | reverse complement strand
ATTGTAGTAATCCTCTTTGTCCTTGAAATATTGATTTCCGGATTCAGCTTCCCTACAGGCTGAAATAGCATTCAATGTTTTCTTTATGTGTGCATGCTCCTTATCTAAGTAAAAGGCATCTGTAATTGAGACAGGTTTTAAATCAGACCTTACATACTTCTTAAGATTTTCAAGATAAGCTTTGTCTCTGTCATCATTTGAATATTCTACCGTATCCAATTGATAGAAATCCATGTTCTGTTTGATGAATTTATTTATATTCTCAAACTCCAATGATTTTGGATCAACTACAACATATAATCCCTCCAATAATTCAGCTAACCGCTCCTCTTTTATAAACTTATTATTTAGGACGTTTACTTCTTTATTAATCCTTAACAGGTTTGCCCAACCCTGTTCATCTTTTACGTATAACTTAATATCGTACCGGTAATCTTCCTTGTCCCTAAATACGCTGTAGGTTGCTCCGATTATAGCCTTTATACCACTGTCTTTACAAGCTAATTGAAACTTCAACACCCCTGCCAAGGTATTCTTTTCACATATACCCAGCGTCTTGCATTTTAGGAACTTCGCCTTAGCACACCAATCCTGATACATACGGCTACCGTTCAGTATTTCATAAGCTCCCCTAACCCCAAGAAAACTACTTGTCGTAAGTTCGGATACAACCTCCCCGATATACTTTAATTGGTTCAATTTAGGATGGACGTAATCGTCTTTATTTTCCCAATACCAATTCCCTCCAAAGCAATAAACATATTTGTCACAATCCTTTTCAACCGCCATCAATATGAAGCTGTCAGAAAACAACAATCCGTCCTCGTCCGGAGATATTAAACAGTACTTTTCCCCATTAATTAAGACAAAATCACCTCCTAATTCCTCGTATTTTATCTTATTTAATGTAAGGTATTCAATCAGTTTTATCATTGCTTAATTGTGTCATGATTCATGTCATCTGTGGCTGCAAAATATGTCCCCTCTTCCGTAGGTTCTATGTATTCAATCATAGCATAATTTGCCAAATCAACCAATACCTCTTTATTCTTAGTTTCAACATAAAGAGCCACTTTCTTAGCCATTGTTTTAGCTCTTTCGTATGTAGGTTTGTCTTGTTCATTCAACTTACCGTAGCGAATAGCTCCCATTATTAACCTGTTCCGCATAAGCTGTTCGAACTCTTCACACCATTCTGATTCCCGAAGTTCTTCAATGTTAATCATCTTCGGTTTAGGTTCTTCTAATTCAGGTAAATCACATTTCCACCTCCACAAGTTGTTTAAAAAGAAATTCCTATTTGCCATAAATATTTTCAGATATAAAATTATTAATGGATATAAATTGAGTATCATTTTTACCTATCAAGGATAAACAATTTTTTTCAACTTGCTTAATTGATTTAGTTCTATTACCTAAAGAAATTTCTTCTACAACAAACATCAATAAATCTAAAATATCGCATGCCTTAAATAAATCAAATTGGACTTTATTCAATGATTTCTTTATATTTTCATCACTGTATTTTTCAAGTTCAATATGGCTTTTAGTTATTTCACTTTCAATTATTTCCCAAGACTTTTTAGTTTTTTCTGAAAAATTCTTTACTACATGGGATAAATCCATAGTTTCAACTTCAACTATATCGTGTTTTAAAACTATATCCCATTCATTAATTGTAAATTGAATATCTTCCAATTCAGCAAAATGTTTGAAAAGCATTCCAACCATATACTGATGGGACATGAGATCATAATTCCTAAAATGGAATGTCTGAGATAATCTCTGTATATTTTTACACTTTGATAAATATTCTATCATGCTACTTTAGATTTACAATTATTGAAATGATGCTTATAAATAATATTATATCTGCTTTCATAAGCACAATGAGGGCAAATTAAGACAGGTCTTTTCTTCCATGATTCACTCATGTTATTTTTTATTTCTTCAGATTTAGTGTGACCTCTTACAGCTTCATGTGCTTTATCTGTTTTATATGTAGACGGATCCCTGTTCTTACTTGTTTCTTTTATTTTATCTTTAACATCTTCTCCCCATTCTTTACCTTTGTTCCAAGGGACAATACCCATCCTGCTCTTAGATGTATTTAACCTGTGTGATTCAGATTTTGGTTTACCTTTCAATGAGGCTGAAATCTTTTTACCAACTATTTTACCTTCAGTATACCCAGATGAAGACTTATCATTTATATTATACCCTAATTCTACTGAATTCAACTTATGTATGTAAATAACTTCTAATTCTCTAAACTCAATAAAATCAACCCCATAATAAAATTCCAATATTTCTCGTTTAAAGAATTCCTTTCCGTAATGTTTAATAGCATTCTTTATATGTATTCCACTACCAAGGTATTTATCTTTTTCTGGTTCAATATTAGAACAATGACTACCGATATAAATCTTACTATTGACGAGGTTTGTTGTTTTATAAATATATTTATATTTGAATCTATCCATTATTTCTTCAAGTTTAAGAATCCGTTCTTGTCTGTTTTACCAAGGTAGAAACACCGTTTGCCATCTTTCCGGCACATAGCTAAATAAGCTTCCTCATCGTCGGTTTTCAATATAGGGTATTCCTTTGTTGCAAAATCTTGTTCTACTAAAGCATATTTAGTGAAGGGTATCAATTCCTTCTTGTTCATTTTATTGAAGTTGAAATGCAATCCATAGAACAATTTATTCAGGTATGGATTTTCAAAGAATAACCTGCTCCCCTCAATCCAACTGTTGGATATAACCCTTGTCCAATCCCTGAATAAAGGGGATTTAAAGTCTTCAATAGCTTCGAATTCAACCTTGTTCTCTCTTACAAATTTCTCAAAGTAGAACAGTTCTGTAACTTCAAGATCGAAGTCTTCAAATGACATTTGTGGTGCTTCGTAACGCCATTCAGGGTATTCAGATTTATAATCTGCCGGATTCAATTTTGAGAACCCTTCAACCATTTCAAGCTTGTCCTCGTATATATGAAGGTTGTTCACAAAGTGATAATACTTACCTACAGGAACTCCAATAATGTTAGCAATGTATTCCTGCATCAAACAGAAATTGAATACATTAACAGCTGAAAATCCCCAAACAAGGTCATTGCTACGTATGTATAATGTACAATCAAGTTTACCGTCAACTACTTGAAATTGTACTGAACGGCAACATGGAGTATCTTTTGTTACTTTCAAAGAATCATTAATGTCAAAATCGTCCTTTGTCGGATCAGCGATAGTGATAACTGCCTGTCGGGTATTTATATCACGTTTGAAAGAATCTATAACAAACTTCAATTGGTCAACTGTTTTCACATGCCCTGAAATAACGTTACGGTATTCAGGTCTGTCAATTTTATAATCGGTAGCTATACCACTGAATGCTCTTATACGGCACCCGTATGCAGCCCTCATATATTCACCGTCGTCACTAAAAGTGTACATATTTTTGACATAATCTCCTACCAACTTCATGTGGTTTGTTCCAGAAGCTAACCAAAGACTTTCTACCCAGCCAAGCTTCTTATTCCACTTGCGTTCGGGAATGTTGATATACCTGTCCGTTGGATTTTCAATACAAATTAAAGCAGGCTCAGGGATTTCTAAACACCTGAATCCACGTGTTTCTCTCCATTTACCTTGCTCAATAATAACTGCAGACATGCCAATCAATGCCTGATTAAGATTTTCATACGTATACATAAATGATTATTTGTAAAATATTGATTTATTATATTTTTCTTGGGAATGGTGATAATTGCAATCAGTACATTCATTACCTAAATAATAAGCTTCTGTCTGCTTTAAGTATTTACCACAATACATGCACTTGACTGCCACAACTAATGTGGATATTAATCTAAACATTATTTTGAAAAGAATTGTTTTGTTAGTTCATCAAATTTTTCTCTGTCGTTACCTTTGATAAAGATAATTGTAAATGGGTATAAATGAAGGACAAGTTTCACCCCTTTAAAATCGTACATTGTGTAACCTCCATCAGGATAATCCTCTTTACATAATTCTGGAAGAGCCTGAATTTCTTCTTGTAATTTGTCGAAATCCTTATACTCTTCAGGCGAATCAACGTCCTGATCACACGTAAAAATAATTTCTTCCGGTTTATCCGTTTCAAACAGTTTCTGGAGTATCTTCCATTCTTCACCGTAAACTTCATAACCACCGTAATCATCTGTCAATAAATCAGCATACGATCCTAACGTCCCCTTGGACGCATCATCCATTGTATAGTTCATTATTATATTTTATTTGTGAAGTATAAAGATATAAAAAATATATCTTATAGAAAAATAAATAAGCAGAAATTATTAGTTATCTGCTTATTTATATCTGTTATAGATTAATATTCCATTTGGGGGGAAACATCAAATCCATCTTATTACCATTCTCTTTAAAAATTTGCTTGATTCTCTTATCTCCTGGTTCTGTCCCTGGATTCAATCCTTTTAAATATTTCGATGTCTCGCAAAATACGTTACTAAGGTCTGGAACCTTCGGTAACCAATTAGGTAAACCATTGAACTCAATCTTATAATCTTCCAACAGTTGTTCAAAATTCTCATGAACCCATTTTACGATAACGTTGTAATCCGTCTTTCCACCAGTAACATCGAAGCATTTATCAACTCCTCTTTGAGTCCCTGGACCTGCTGCACAAAAATCATTCTCTTCGAAATTGAATAAGTTGGTATAGTTTAAATCCTGCGCCATCTGATATGCAAGAAAATCCCCGAATGATAATACCTTTTTAAGATTGTTAAATAACCCCTCAAAATTTTCTGATTCAAAACAATCTTTCATCACACCTTTCTCCAGCAAATCTTTTGTGAATATTTTAAGGTATAACAGGTATTTTGGATTTCCAAGTTTCAGGTCATAATTCTTAAGGAATGTTTCATTCCTCATAAATGGACATGTAAGCATGTAAGCATTGGAATACACCGGAGCATACTTGTTTAGGATCATAAGACACTCGTAAATGTCCTCAACCGGAGTGGCAAGGGTAATGTCCCCTAATCCAGCTATAAGGGTATCCCAAGTCTTAGGCAGGTTATAATTCTTGTATAGGATTATACGCCAGAACATATCTTCCTTAGTGTACTCTTTACCGTTGTAGATAACATTCTTTAACAGGTATTGGGAGCTACGATCTAACACCCTGTAGACATTTGTAAACTTGTGAACCCTTAAAATAGGATCATTGGTGTAAGGCTGTTCCTCTCCATTATACTTCTTCCAGAAGATGTTCATACGTTCTGAAACGAAATACATGTAATACTTGAAATTCTCGTTTGGTTTGAAATTTGTCATTTTACGAATATTTTTACGCAACCACCTTTACCCTTACGATTTACCTCTTTGTTTATGATAGGATCGTTAATATCGAAGTCACATTGGCTAATCTTGTTTGATGTCACCTTACACATAGAAAGTTGGGTTCCTGACTTCTGTTCCCCTAAGAATATGAATCCTAATTTTTCATAGAATCCCACGGCTGTCTTTTCGGCTGATACACGGAAATATTTTATTTCATCAATCATGCTGTCTAACATAGCTTCGGTCAGGAATTTGGCATAACCCTTTTTCCGGTGCTTGAAAAAGGTATGAATCAACTGTAAGTTGGCTACCTTTGGGTCACGCTTTGAAATTGTGACAATAATAGCACAACAAAGTTCGTTACCTTCAAATACACCGTAGCATTCATCCCATGTGTTCATCATATTACACTTAGCTGCAAAGGTCTTTGCAAAGCTGTCTTCTTTCAACCCTGTGAAGTGTGCACAGAATATTTCTTTACTTACTTCTTTGATTTCCATATTAATCTGCCTCCCAATATTTACGATTCTTGTTTTTAACTAATTCAACATGATGTTTTGTATCGATCCACCCTTGTGCCTGTCCGGCATTGAACTGCATTTCTGGAAAGTGCCAATCTTTACTGTCAATTATCTCATCAGTATTTACACCACCGTTTATAGCTTCCAAAATGAAACTTTCTACGAATTCAAAACAATCATCCAGTCTTGCAATATTTAAGGAGCCTCTAAAACATCTGAATTCAATTGTACGGCAATTTTTTAATGAATAAAGGTTAATCCCATACCTAATTGGACGTACTTTCGTTACACCGTCTTTACCTCTGGCAAACAATGTTAAAACATCTTCAAAATTATTTGCTTCCCTGATTATATTATTTGCCATCCATTCAGGCATCTTCCTTGCACCGTCATTCTTCAGATAATTCCTAATCTTGTTGAACCCTGTTTCAGGAATAATCTCAGGACGGTAACCATAAACACTTTTGAATGTAAACTCCTGATTAATCTGAACATAATGTACTAACCGTTTAAGAGCATCAATATCATTTTCTAATCCTTTAACATGAACATGAATATGGCTGTGGGAAGTCATCCCTACGTCAGGATTATGACCTGCATCTTCAAAGGCATCAAGTATATCAAATATTCTATCAACCTGATCTTCTTTTGTTTTAGTAGGGAAAGTATTTATTTCACCCCCAACCGGAGGATTAATCCCCAATGGATCGGCACATACATTTTTGTACTCTCCTTGCGTGTTTACGATGTCAGCTTCACAATATTCCCACTTTCCTAATTTAGTAGGAATTACGAAGCTTTTAGGAACATTACTAAGCTCTAATTCGAACCCGAACGTCAAGTCATCCTTTGTATACATAGTCGATGTATTTTATTTTACCAGTGTTTAAGAAATATTCCATATCCTCTTTTACTACCCCTGTTTTCCGGTTTGTTCGGCTGTCAATAATTTCATCCCGACCGTCCCAAAGTAGTTGCCAATCTATCCCTGCCCAGCCGTCTTCTTGAACCTGCTTAATATCTTCGAATTGTCTATCTAAGTAATAACCTAAATACCTGCCTCTTGATTTCCGGAAAGTTTTCTTGAATGCACATAGACAAGTCTCCATTAGGAACATATCACTATTCACGTCAGGATATTTACTCCTCATGTTTATTAATATGTCGTCAGCGACCTTATTTAAGGCTGAAATTACCTCTTTATTCTTATAAAGGGACTTGTCCCCAACATAGTCGTCTAAACCTGCTGCAAGACATAATCCGTCTCTCTGTGCATGTGTATTCTCGTTATCAAGTAACAGGTCTCTTGACTCAACATTCAAACCGCAAGTTTCCTTCAATGTCTGAATGTAGAACCATGAAGAATACCTTCCAAACTTGAAGAAGTTAGTAACTATGTAATGATTAAATACATCGAAATTAACGTAGGGGTCATCATTTTCATCACATATTTTTGTGAAGAATTCTTCCTGGGTTCCGGCTGCCTTATAAATATTTTCACGGTAGGATTCAAACATTTTTGGAAGATGCCCCTTTTGCCATTTTTGATCTGTCTGATATCGGAGCCTCTTGTAGTTTTCATTGTTCCACTTTGCGAGCCTGTCCAAATCCACATTCTCAAAATCAGGGAATTCATTAGCTATTACCCAAGCCGTTGCTAAGTTGTAACAGTTACCGTATAACCAAGCTATCCAGTACCGTTGTTCAATATTCAGTTCCATCCTCTTATGCATATAATTTAAGAGGAATAAATTACTGTCGCAATCAAAAGTCTTAAGAGACCAATAGAAATACCTTTCGAAGTATTCCATCCTTATAGCATAATCTTCCACCCTGTAATCTTTCATAAAACAACTTTGGAGTAATAATCTGAACAGGGTAAATCAACCTGTGAATCTTGTGTTTTAAACAAGGGTAAAGAATGTACTAAATTACCTTCAAATATTTCATAAATTGCATTAGCTCCGCAACCAAATGGTTCTATTTTACCCCCAAACACCCTATAAAGAATATCCCTTGTAGAAGTTATATAATAACCACCATTGAAATAAATGAACCACAAAGGTCTTGTCCCATTACGGAAGAAGTAGAATTCACCCTGCCGGGAAATACAAATTCCAGACATGCTTGATTTTTGGAATTCTTCTAAAGGTTCCTTACCTGCCTCAAGGCAACGTAACATCAATTCAGAATCATTCCTTGTTACACAATCATAACCGTAATGCTCTTTCCAGTTTATAGGATCTTCTTGAGTAATAACACCGTTATGGACAATAGCTAAATCCTTACTATTTATAGGCTGATTAAATTCCAGATCAGAAGTGCTATACCGGCAGTGCCCTATCAGCTTAATCTTTTCAGGTAATGATGAAAAATCAAATTTAGAAATAAACTCTTTACTGGGGATAGGATTGATTTGTGTTTCAATTTCATTGTTATTAACATAGCTCAATCCTGTTGCATGCTTTCCTCTTATCTGTGACTCTTCAAATAACCGTTTAATATAGTGTTGGACCTTTTCACTGTTATCGGCATAAACACCTATTACTCCACACATTTTTCAAAGTTTTCGAAGTTGTTCTTATTGATATAATCGAACTCTTTTGTGAATTCAACAAAATCATCAATCGTTTCCTTATCCAAACCAATGAACTTGAAGAACTTCACCCCAAGGTCGGATATAGGGGCATTGAATTGATTAATGTAAACCTCACAATCGATTGTTTTCTGATCTATAAGAGACCATGCCGATTCAGCAATGAATGAAGAATTCTTATCCCACATTGTAGCCTTAGTAGGAACCTTGCCGCTACGGTAAGTAATCCGGTCCAAATAATCCTGTTTATTATCGTAATTATAATACTGGATCATTATGCTGTCGTATCCAAGCTGTTCATGTAGGAACTTTGGTCTGAGTCGGTTTGTTTGTGTTACTCCGGCACCTTCAACGAACATAGTAAACTTTCCTTTTTGGTCCTTTAAGAATTCACTAAAATATTCACTTTTCATGAAACACCCTGTTACGGAATCGTAACCCTGCCAGCGTTCAACTGTTCCTGACTTGTAGATTTTACCTAAGAAGACTATTCCAAGATTCTTACACAATAGACCAACCACCCTGTCTTTGCCTTCCTTGTTAAGATAATGAAAGTCCTCAAATTGGCATCCTAGGACTTCTAAATACTTTATTAATTGGAAAACTCTAGAAGATTTTCCACTTCCAGAGATTCCTTTTACCACGATTATTTTGCTCATGCAGGGACTTCTTCTTTTGGTGCTTCTGTGATTGTTGTTTCGACAACTGTTTCACCTGCAGTATTTAATGTCCTAACATATTTAGGAACCCTGCAGATAACTTTGCCGTCAGCTTTAACCCTGTAGAAAGGAACTTTTTTGTCGTTGAATTTAAGGTCAACTACAACACCTTCTACCTCGGTATTGTCAGATTTGGTAAGTATAACCTTTTCTCCAGCATTAAAGTAACCTTCGGGAGTTTCAACTTTAGAAACAGGTAAAGTGGCTTCGTCTGTTGGAGTTGTCTTTGGTTTGTCTGTTTTTGGTTTACCGGCTGATTTCTTTCCCTTATCAATTGGTATAGCAAGGATGAGCTTCAATTCTGTGTCGGACATTTTGGTTACTTTCCGACCACGTAATATCTGATTAATTTTGTTTTCACCGTCTGAACCTTTTTTAAAGTTAACCAGATGTTCAATAGCTTTGTCTTGAAGGGATGATTTGATTGTTTTATCCAATTCTGCTTCAGCCTTCTTTATTAATTTTTCTTCAGCTGGGGTAAGCTCCGTTTCTGGTTCGGCTTCATAAGGTTTAAACAGTGTTGGTGCTATTTCAGTTCCGGCAGCAATTTCTTTTACTTCTTTCTTAACTTCTGGGGTAGTTACAACCCATTTTGATACGTCCTGACCACGTTCAGCTAAAACTTCTGCACAGGCTTGTTTCTCGATACCTGTCAATTTTTCGATCCTTTTTAACAATTCGGCAGTTCCTGATTTTTTGAATTTCTTAATAAAATTTTCCATGTCTTTGTTTTTAAGTTATAATTAATAAATGTTTGACAGTTCAAAGATAATTCAAGTTTATGAAATATAAAAATTATATCACAAGTATTTTTTAATTATTCATTATTTATACTTAGTTTAAATTACAATGGAAAACAATAAAGGGTGGAGAAATTAATCCCCACCCTCTAATTGCTGACCTTTCAGCAAATTATTTTATTTCTTTGCGTTAGCAACAATGGCATAGTCCAAAATTGTATTTTCTGCAATTTGAACATTTTTACCGGTACCATTGTCAACATATAGGAACAATTTCTTTGCTTTGTCATTCCACAAAATTGATTTTACCTGTCCCTTAACTTGTTTGTCTTTAAGTTTAAAAGACACGTTAGAGAACTGTGGGAATTCACCAACTTTAAGTTTGTTGGTATTTTCAAGTTCTGAAACAATCTTGTCTCCTTCTCTAAATAATACCTTATCCTTTGTGATAACTACATTTTTGGCAGGTTTTTCTGTTTTACTGGATGCATGAGCTGGAGTTCCGGTTGCGGGAGCAGTTACACGTGGTTTAGCTGTAACCACTTTGGCAGGTGAAATTGCCTTAACTTCTTCTTTCCGTTCCAAAATAATTGCATGGGTGGTGTTGAATTCATTTTCAGCTGATTTAAGAAGGCTCATCTCTTCAACAGACAGTTTTACCCCTTGTGCTACAACTTCAAAAGAAACGACTGATTCCTTTCGGGATTCTTCCACCAATTCAGGAGTGGCTGGGTTTAAAACATTCTTGATTATTGGATTCATCATCTTGTAATGAATTTCTGATTCAATACCTTGGAAATGACCAACATTTTTTACAACCTCAATCTGAGATTCTTTAACTAATTTTTTTACTAAAGTTTCCATTATTACGATTTTTAAATAAATGAATTAAAACTGTTTGAATAACTACATACAATTTAAAACGATTTATTCCAAAAAACAATGTTTTAGTAAATTATTAATGATTAAAATAGTTATTTATATTGATTATAAATAATATAACCAGTATATCAGAACATTAACTATAAATGGTGGGTAATTAAAAACTGAAGAACTCCTCTGAAAATATTCTTGAAACGTTATTATAATGTAATTCCCTTGTTTCTTTGTTCTCATCAATTATTGAAACAATGCAATTATCCTTGTCGTTCCGTGTTATTTGCCCAATTAATACATCTTCATTTACTTTAAACCTAACGGAACACCCTCGTTGGAAATAGTAGAACTTGTCCCAGCAACTCATCTTCCCCTTAATGTCGTCATCTTTATAAGTAAAGTTAGGGATACCAGATTCATTAAAGAATTTAGAAATATAACGCTGTTTAGCATGTTCGTCATTAAAAATTGACGGTAACTTATTTCGGGAACTTATCTTTTCTATCTTTTCTCGTTTAACTTCACATACATCCCTGTAGCTGGCAGCAAAATCCCTACGGTAGGTTTTTGCCCTTAAAAAATAACTAATGAATTCCAGCTGCAAGCAGCTATATAGGTCGGCAAGTGGAATATCTCTTGATTTTAAATGTTCACTCATTTTACAATTTTAATGATTTAGGAATTTTTGAAGTATAAAAATACATAAAGTTTTTGTATTTTAGCAATAATTCATTCAAATAGTTTTCTGTCATATTTCCTGGGTCAATACCCTCGTCCTCAATACAACATACATCCACGTCAAAGTGTCTTGACAATTCCATTGAATATCTCATACTCTGCTCTGTCGTATTTGGGTCATACATTAATATAACTCTCCTTACTTTAGTTTGTTTTAGGAGCTTAATCTGACTCGTCGTAAAGCTGTCCCCAATTGTGAATATAACCTTTAATTCTTCGGAGAGGTTTGTCTTCAATAAATTCGAAATATTTGTTTTGTCGAATAGACCTTCCACGGCAATTACTGTATGGGTATTATCTGTTATTTCGTCATAGCCTCCAATTATCCTTTCGAAGTCTGTTCCGGTTGAATTCTTATATCTCAAAACTAACGGACATAATCCAAGCTTAAAATTTTCAAGATTCTCTTTATGCCATTCCTTGCTGTATTTTGAACGTGCCAACCATCCTACTGCCCTGCCTTGTTGTTTCAATACAAATATTAAATAATTATGAAGCTTCTTTTCAAGGAAGTGAGTAGTAGTCCCTACTTCAAATTGTTCATATTGATAGCTCCGGAAATTTCTGGTATTAAGATATTTGTCAAAGTATGTTCGGATATAACCCTTTGGCAATTTTACCTCGGGTAATTCTTCTTCTTCCACTTCTTCTATCTCAATCGTAGGAAGCTTAATCCCAATACTTACTTCACGTTCATATAATATAAGGTCTTCTCTTTTTATATGCCTCAGGTATTTACCAAGGGACATATTATCTGAACAATTATAAAAGCAATGTGTAACGCCACCTGTTGGTGTGAAGAGAATACCGAATTTATCTTTCCTACCACAGACGGGACAGGCTGTTTCATCAGAAGACATCCATCCCTTAGCTCCGAAATATTTCAGCCCAAGTTCTTCAATTACTTTATCTTTATTTATGCGCATTTTTATTATTGAATAAACCTTTATTCGAAAGTTCTATGTAAGCTTTATACCAATCAATAAACGGTCTTTTGCTATATTCTAAATCTGTTTTTAATGGAGCACCTAAACCGGCATCATCAATATAAAGTTCAGCATATGCCTTAGGACTTTCTGTCCAACCTCCCTGAGTTGGATTACGTTGGATTCCATATAAGGGTATATTATTTTCCCCGAACCAATGAATAGCTTCTCTTAATTCATTACCACTCCTCATTGTCCATAGGATAAGCTGATGCCCATTATCAGTTAATTTCTTCAAAATTGGAACTGCTCCAATATCCTTACCTATTTTAGGGTATTCATGTGTTACGACAGTGCCGTCAAAATCAATACATATTACCATAGTAGCTGTTTAATTTTCATAACTTGATCCAAATTCTTTCATTGTCTTTTGTTTATCATAAAACTTACCAACCTCATAACTTGAATATATAGGATAGGTGGCATCCTTTATGTCGTGGTACCTTAACTTATCAAAGTGAATACGGAATATCTTTTTCTTACGTTCATCAATAGTTTGGTTACCTGTTAAAACATGGGCGAATGGTTTTATCAAAGTACGGTCGGCTTCAGTATTCTCCCTCGTTATTACCCAATCCGCATTATTCCATTTTTCTTTCGGGATATCTCCTGTCTGCGTAGCTGTTATTATTCGGGTATTAAAGGTTGTAGCTAAATCCTTCATCCGCTGTGCCACAGTTTGTAATCTTTCTTTCTTATAAGCTGGATCAAAGTCTACCTTCTTGTTGTCGCCTGTTATAAGCAAGTCTAATGAATCAATTATAATGAGGTCAGGGAATACACCTTTTATCTTTTCGTATTCTATTACAAGGTTCTTAACATCCTGCATTGAAGCTGAACCGTATTTCTCAAATGAATAAATATCTAAGTCTCGTTGCTTAGTCAACATATCATCCAACACCTTTTCAATCTTTGCTTCTTTCTCTTTAGGGATATTCCCCCACTTTACTTCGCTATAGGTTGAACCTGTCCAAATTTGGGTATATTTTTCAAATGCCTCTTTCTTACTTCCTTCCAGCTGAATATGTAACACGTTATACCCTAACCGGCAAGTATACATCCCTGTATGCTTCAATACAGTTGATTTCCCAACACCTGAACGCATAATCCATAAGGCTATATCCCCTGTCGACAGTCCCCCATCAGTTATTATGTCAACAATATCTATACCGAATGGGACTGTTTCTTTAATGTCGTCACCGCTTTCACGTGCTAATTGCCTTTCCTTGTTCTGTTGCTGATAATCAGCAAACACCCTCAAAAACTGCCCTGTATTTGATTTTAGTGAAAAGTTGTTAAGTTCTTCACTTCCGTCTGACAATAATTTAAGAGCCTCTTCTTTTTTATCAGCATTAAAGGTATCGATTAATTCAAGCATCAAGATCTGAAGCTTAGTATCCCTAATGAATTGGAAAAGCTGTGTGAGTGCTAATTCCGAATCTATAATGTCTGAGGATTTTATTTTTTGAAGCGCATTTTGGACATCGGCATTGCTCTGGAACTGTTGACTAATTATTCCGTAGGAAGGTAGTTTACCGGTTAGGTCGTATTGAGCTATTATTGATTGTAGGATTAACTTCATTTCCTGAAGCTCCTTGGGTATGTATTGGAATTTTAAGTGCTCCTTGCATACCTCTAAAAAAGATTTCTTAACGAAACATAGCTTGTATATCTCGTTAAGAAATTCTGGGGAAAGATGATTCGACATAGAATGCGGTTACGGTTTTAAGTGAAGAAAGCAACAAATTATTTTTTATCTTTCCAACACTTCTTCCCCTTGCACATTTCTACACTTATGACATGGCAATAATAAACAGGTTCTTCATTCGAATTTTTAACTTCTTCCTCATTTATAAATTCGCAAATGTGTGCACATACGAACCCTCCACAGCTTAATCCACCGCATCTGTCGTATATCTTATGGCTCTTCTTTAACCATTTATTCATACATTTCAAGAAGTCATCAGAATCTAAAACAATAGTACAATCGCTGTTCTCTACATCTGGGTCGGTTATACCTTTAATAATTATATCACCCTCTCCGCATGTAGAGAATACTCCTAAATTCTCAAAACTAAAATAAGCTACTTTGAATTCTTCTTCCTTTACAATTTTGTCTTCCATTTTTGTTTATTTGTTAATTCATGTAAAATTAATAAAATTATCTCGTATATAAAATTTATATGCTTAATTTATAACGGTTTTAAATTAAGGCTACTAAGGCAGGTTTGAACCGGCAATTATTGAAATGATTCTTATAGATTATGTTATTATTACTTTCATACCCACAATGAGGACAGGTAACTATCTTCTGATTCTTCTTCCCTATTCTTAAATTTTCTCTCTTTTTATCAGTCCATACAATTTTCTTACCATTTTCTGACATTAGTGAAAGTAGTTCTTCTGAATATACCCCTGTTAAACCTTTATTCCAAGGGACGGTTAAACCTTTAGTCCCTTTATTCCAAGGCTCTTTACCCATCCTTGCTAAAGACAAATTATTTATATGCTCATCAGAAAATCCCTTACCTTTCTTCCCTAAAGAAATATTCTTTTTATGATTTTCTGATTTAGCAACTCCAATTAATCCATCAGAAATTAAACTTTTAACAGAATCAGGACGTGGTATATGCCAATTAGGATTGTCTTCACCGCTTCCCATACCCTCACCTCCTGGGGCATGATTATATCCTATATTATTATCTCTTGCGCAAAGAAATGCTATCCAATAAATTTCACGTTCATTTAAAGTTACTTTATCACAAATCTCTAAAATTTCTTTTTTGAAATTTTCAATACCATGTTTCTTTTTTGCATTAGTAAAATGTGTTCCTGACCCTAAATATCTATCTTTTTCCGGTAATTTATTTGTCACTCTTTGACCTACATAAATCTTACCATTGATGAGATTTATTGTCTTGTAAATATAATAATACGTATAGTGTTCTTCTGGTCTATTAGCCATTATTTTAAATATTAATTTTTTTACGCCAAATAGGCTTTAAATACTGATTTATTTTCTCGTAACTCATTGACAGCCATAAATATAGCCATCGCGGAATCGTCGTGTTCTGATACACTTTCTAGCTTCCCATTATCCTCATTAAAGGAAATTGAATTAAACTCCCCACATACCCAATTTATTACATCTCTTGTTTCTCCCTCTTTGTAGGGGAAACGGAATTGCCCTCTTTCAAACATTGCACTAAGTGAGGGGAGACCTAAATAAAGGTCACGTTTGTTACCTGCGGTCGTCGTAAATGTTTCGATATTTTTCAACCCTCTTTGACGTGCTAAGTCGGCAAGTATGCTCTGGAAACCGTTGGATTCACAGATGATTTTATTTGGTCTAAACCTTTGATCAATCCCTACAATAGTACTTACCTGTTCATTATGGGATGCACCATGTAACTTCTTTATATGAATCAAATGGTAATTCTCATTAGCATCAACGCCTAATACAGCAAAAACAGAATTATCTGCCCCAATAGCTCCTGATATAGCAAAGTCGCAACCAACAATTATCTTAGTCATCTTAAAGGGATATGAATCAATATTTTCCACAAGGTCAATTGATTCCATACCAACGAATGCTTTCTCTAAATATTCCCAAGGGAATAATGATGATCCGTCCGAGACAGGACATACAAGGTGCTCTCGGGCAAACACAATACTACCCAATGACTTTTTAAGATTCATCAGATGTTCAAATGTATACCTATCAGGTGCTAACAAAGAACCGTCCGGAAATATCCCGGGATATTCAAATACAACGAATGATGGATCTAATTTAAGCTCAGAATATAAATCTTTTTCATGGAAAGGAGTACCGCTGACTAACAAATAACCATTTGGTTCTACAATGTTTACTATCTCAGCATAGAACACCTCACTGAATTTTCCCCTTTGCTCTTTTGAATACAAAGCTGATTTGTCAAGGAAATCGTCGACGATGCATGCCCCGATATGATTTCCACGTATACCGCTTGATCCAAAGGTCCTTAGCTTTATTCCACCACCCTGTTCGGTTACAATACCCTCTTTATTTAGCTCAGCTTTATTGTTTGGATTTATTTTTTCGCAAAGAATGTCATTATATTTTATTTCCTCTACAATCTTCCCCATATGAGTCTTACCTAAAGTTGTCTCATTTGTTATGAGTATTGTATCCCGCCTGTTCACATTATCTACAGTATCTTTAGTGTAGAAGTTTGGTCTATTATAAGTGTATAATCTCCATAGGGGAAAGGCATAACAAAATTCATAACTTTTGCCGGCTCCACGTTCACATAGGAATGCTGACCAAGGGTATAATTGTATTTGGTTACCAAATTCTAAATTCCTTATATTCTGTCTAAAATTCGGTAAGCAAGTTGTCTTAAAATAATTATAACTCACCCGTTTCAACTGCTCGTCAAAACTTACCTCTAAATTCCCAAGGAATTCCAGCTTCTCTGAATCAATATTTGATTTATTGAAATTTATCACATTCGAAGTCTGCATCAAAATTTCATTGAAAATCTTGTCTATGTCATGATTATAACCGCTTAAAAGTTCTTGAACTGCCTTGTCAGACAGGTTGGCTATTATGTCTTCAGTATACCGAACTGCTGCTTGTAGTTGTCTTTTTGACAGTATTTCACTCATTTATTTTTCTTTGCCTTCTCTCGTTTTAGCCAATCAAGAAATCCCTTCAAACTTGCTTTATCGAAAGGATATCTTTTGTCTACGGCTGTTAAATATGATTCAAGTTTCTCAATCAGTTTGTCTGTCATAATCTTAAAATTCAAATACTGCCCTGTAACGATTCTTTGTTTCTACTTCTACCGATTCTTGACGTAGGCTACGAATATACTTCTTTGCTAATTCCTTTGTTGCTCTTGTATCACTTATAGCACGGTGGGCATTCACAAGTTCTATACCGTTTACTTCACACAATGTGCCCAGCTTAAAATTTGTTAGCTCAGTGAACTTTACTCGTGACCACCACATAGTATCAATAGTGAAATCAAAATTGACATATTTCTCAAGATCTATTCCGAATAATTCTAAGTAATTCATTAAAAAGGGGATATCGAATTTGTCACCGTTCTGTGCAACTAATACTACTTTCCCCTTACTACGGACAGAATCAAGATATTTACAGAATTCTACAGCAACTTCCTTAGGGTCTCTTCCTGCTGCAATTTGCTCTCTGGTTATGCCGTTAGCGTCTAATGCCCCTTGGGTGATTTCCCTGTTGTCATAAACTTTCATAACCCCTGATTCGTATTCTTTCAGGTCGGTCAAATCATTACTAAAAGCACAGGCTGCAATTTCTATAATTGCATTCTTATCTTTGTATAGCCCAGTTGTTTCAAGGTCAAATACTACATAAATCTTAATTGGACTTAGCATCAATTTTTGTTTTTACAATGTTATATAATCTCGTATCTTCAATCTTCTCATCCCGTTCTATAGTGTGCTTACCTAAATACTCAGGTAGATAACCTCGCTTGACATAACTTTGTATATCACTTACAGTGAATGGGGTATTTGAAGATTTATTGAAATCCTCATTTTCATTCATCCACTTTACTAAACCGGTAAGACTCTTGCTCTTTACTAAAAATTCTTTTTCTACCTTGTTACTCATATTTATTCCATTAAATCTATGAATTCTGTATTATTTTCTTCATATACAGATTTCAAATTTGATATCACCTTGTTACGATCTTCTTCGCTAAACCACTCTATTCGTTTGTTTGCGTACATTGGTATACTCTTTGCTTGTTCAGGAGTTGGATTAATTATCAATCCATATTTTTCATTCCCCTCACTGTCGACAGTTTCGTATTGTTCTAATCCAAGTAAATGATTTACCTTCAACATTAAATCCCCCACCTTTAACATAGGTGGATAATCGACCTCTTCCTTCTCACTTTCTATTACGTCATGTATTGCTCCAGCTGAACT
>Ga0209430_1001346_pt1 | contig 18508 bp, 18 predicted proteins | sample BarGraIncub1133A_FD_184504 | JGI IMG/M metagenome (GOLD analysis project Ga0209430, IMG submission 184504) | Arctic peat soil microbial communities from Barrow, Alaska - Barrow Graham LP Incubations 11-33A (SPAdes) (version 2) | ecosystem: Environmental > Terrestrial > Soil > Wetlands > Peat... | reverse complement strand
ATTTGTTTCATCATATTCTATCCTGACAACCGGACTGTCATCGTTGAGCAACCGGCTTCCGGGAATATGTTCCAGCCATAATTTTGTATGGGTGCTCTTCCCCGTGCCCGACTCACCGAGAAAAAGGATGGCGCGATTGTTATAGATAATAACCGATGAGTGCAAGGCAACTGTTTGCTTTGGTATGGCCACAAAGCCAACGGCTATCCAGAGTGCGAATTTCAGATTGTCGGGGTTTAATGCACTTGCAGGGCCACACGTGCAGTTAACCAATGATGAGCCCGGTTCCATATCCAGAACAAGCGGAAAATGTCCATCCCCATCTTGTATAATTGTAAAGTTGTATTTATTCCCACATTTTCGCAAAGTGCACTTTCCCTCTTCGATGGCGAAAGTGTGTACCATCTCACCTTCAGTTTCCTGGAACGGAAGGTGAGACGGGTTTTGCGATTCGTTAATCACAAACTGCATGATGGGAGGACCTAAAGCAGGTGGTTGATTGCCGGTCTTCGGTTGAATCACAAAAGGGCCGAACCCGTAAAGCATCTTTTCTAACCTTTCAGGGAAGTCAGATAACAGTTCTATCTTATATCCTGAAATGTAATACGTAAGTTTTTTCCCCATCAGGCAATTACTTCTTTAAGTTTTTCGAAATCGATAATCCTGTCGCACTTTGAAAGCAGGCTTTCGCGATGGGAGACGATGATGATTGTCCGGTTTTCCATGAGAAGTTGCCCAAGTGTTTCAGTAATCTCCTCTTCGGTTTTTGCATCGAGCGACGATGTGGGCTCATCCATCAATAACACCTCTGCTCCTTTAAAGTGGGCACGGGCAATTCCTATCCGCTGTCGCTCACCTCCCGAAAGGCGCGACCCTGACTCGCCAATCATGGTAAAAATTCCATCAGGCAGCTTCCCGGTTAGCTCACGGAGGGCTGAAATATCAATAGAATGATCGAGTAAATTCGGGTCTGTCACCTCGTCGGGAGAGATATTCTTCCCAAGGGTAGTATCCATAATAAAAACATCCTGCGACACATACCCAATCAGCTTATGCCACCCGCTTCTGTTTTCGGGGGTGAGTTCAATGCCATCAATCAACACGCTCCCCTCCTGAGGCTCGTACAATCCCATCAATAAGTAAAGAAGCGTACTTTTCCCCGATCCGGATGCTCCCCTGATGCCTACCTGTTCACCCTGATGAATCGTCAATGACAGGTTTTTGAAGATGGAACGGTCTGATCCAAAGCTAAAGCTGATGTTTTTGAGCTCGATGGTATGCTGAAAGGTGAAACCGTTATCAGGGAGCGGGCGTGTAACCTCAGTTGCCTCGTTGATAAAGTCAGTTGTGTACTGATTGTTACGGAGTGTCGAATGTTGGGCGATTATTGAGCGTACGGCCGGAAGGAGCCGGAGGGTGGCCACAACAAATATGCCCATGAAAGTACGGAAACCCGATACCTCTCCGGCAAAAAAGTAATAGGCCACAACAACTCCCGTGATCATTAGTATCACACTGATTTCGATATATTTCGAAGCCAGGCTCTTTAGTCTTTCGACCTGCATCTTGCTTGCCGATACCGCAGCGATCCCTTCACTGAATGCTTTGCTAAGGAGCGGGAAAAAGTTGTTTATCACCACATCGGCATAGCCCCTGAAGGTTTCGGTGGTAACCCGCCACTGGTTCTTCTTGGCTTCGTTGTCGATCTTGCCTGCTTTTTGCAACTCGCCGCCGATTTTTAAATGGTAGAACAGGATCAACGGGGTGAATAAGATCAGTTCGATTGCTGCAATGTAAAAATTCACAAAACCGAGTGCTATAATAATAAGGGACGAAAGCAATAGATCGCCTGCCATGATCAACGCGGGGTTAAGAACCCCGAAAACATACTGGAAGCAGACCCCGTTTACATTATGCGACAGGACAGTGGGGCTGTTTTCTTTGATAAAGGGGAGACCGCGGGAGTAATAACTGAAAAAGAGGTTCCGGGTATAATGCGCGTAAAGTTTAAGCAATACGGCATTTCTGTAGTTGTTGAATTTGTGCAGAAGAATGTTCTTTAAAATGATGAAAAGAAGTACAATTGCAATGACAACAAGCAGAAATGAACCATAATTTTCGATCCCGATTGTTTCGTAAAGGGGTTTGAGGTATTTATTGCTGGTAATGCCCTTGTCTTCGAGTAGCAAGAGCAGCAATGGGACTAAAACCGCCAGTCCTGCAAGTTCAAGCACGGCCCCAAAAGCAGCCAGGAATAGCAAAATTATCTTTTCGGCATAACTAAGCGGGACGGACTTCAGGGATTTTAGCAGCATAATTAAAGCACAGCTTTTAACGACAGCACAAGTCTATGATAAAATTCCCACTTCCCCATTAAATCATATTTCCATTTCGTATGAACCAAGTTTATGGCGCCAATCACCTTTCTTCTGGGGACCCACCAATTCAAGCGCTCTTCTATGTTGATTTTCCTGTATTCATTATTCAAGGTATCATATAAAACTTTTTCTGTTATGGTTTCACACTTATCAGGAACCGGCAGGGGGGTGTCCAGCATCCCTAAATATACGTGCGCAAGTTGTGTGAATGAACTAAAGAGTTTGAACTGGTGCTCTTCTGTGATGATTTTCCGGAAAGACTCAAAGTTGATTCGCCCGGCATTGCGCGAGAAAAAGAGGGCCATGTCGCAGAAATGTCTTAATACCAACCCCGAAGCCATGAAATGGATAATGTTATGGCGTGTAAGGAACAGGGATGTAAAGTCCGGGGTGGGAATCCGAACCGTAATATCATCAATCATAATTGTTTCGTATCCTTGCTCATTAAGAATCCTCTTAAGGTGTACCTCCAGGTTTTTGTTGGTTTGTGAAAAGCCGACATCCAAAAAACTGAGGTGGTTTTCCACAGGAATACCTTTAAAAAAGAAGTGGGAATGTTTAGAATTCTCTTTGTCAACCTCAATTCCTAAGGCCTCAATTACCTGGTTCCCCTTTTCATAGTCTCCGAACAGGTAAATATCCAGATCGCCGCACTCCCTGTGGGCCGGAAGCGGATAGTTTTCTGCAAGGCCCAAACCTTTTAGCAGCAAAACCTCTATCTGGTTTTCCCTGAAGTAGGCAATTAACTCCTTGAGCGCTTCTTTTTGTCGTCTGTTCCTGTCCTCAAACCGCTGAACACTCAGCCCCCAGCGGATCATCAACTCCTTCGAAAGGCCGGGCAATGCTTCACCTTTGGGAAGCGCATCAAAAGCGATCGCAAGTACTCCCATACTGGCAGCATTTTCGATTAACCTCTGCCATTCCTGGGTTGTTAAGTCGAAATCGATCTGCTCACCATCGCGATTTTGCCAAAGGGCATGCCTGAGTAAGGAGAAAAGGGTACTGTTTTCTTTTGAAAGAACCATGACGCAGCATTTTTTAGATAGCAAACAAAAAAACAAGATGGATAAGTTGGATGGTTTAGGTTTCAATCAGCCCCACCTTAACCATCGAGTCTATCCACTTTCCTGCATCTGTCTCGGACTGTTCCTTTCCTATTGTGTACCTCTCTTCCAGTAGTTGAGCGACACTGTCGAGGGAAAAATCTTTTCCCTCGAGCGAATTCCAAAGCCATTCAGCACTGTTGTTAAGCAGTATAACTTTCGTCAGATCTACTCCATCTTTGCCCTGCATAACCACCATCTTTTCGCCGGCAATCTCTCTGACTTTATAATTTGGCTTTAATTTCATATTTGACAATTATTCAGTTGCTAAAAGTACTTTTTATTTCAATTAAGGAGTAGTCCACCTTTAAATTGATTTCGTACATTCATGTAACGAATGTAACATTATAAAAAAACTGGGCGGTCTAAGCGCCTATACCAATAAAAGTATTTACAGTATTGCATCATGAAACCCTCATGATCAATGGCTCATCAAAGAGTATAAAAATCGATGAGGGTTCCATGTGGCCTTAATAAAGCAAAATAGTTTTCACATGAAATTTATTGTGGATGCACAATTACCAAAACAGATATTGTCATCCATACTTAATTTTTGCGAAGGCAATCATATTGAGTGATGAATCAAATTCCAATGGTTAACAACTCCGTCCCCAATCTGCGTAATCTATCTTCAATTCTTTTGCGTTGTGCCGGTCGCGGTTTGCGCATCCCGGATGCATAATGCCACAGCTGGCGCTGGTTGATCCAGATAATGCGCGAAAGGGCAGCTTTGGCAAATTATAGCTCCAACGATAAAAGCTCTGAGCCTAGTTTGTGAAGGGCAATTTCAATTTTTTTTCTTTGTGGTTCACGCGGCTTTTTCAGTCCGGTTGCATAGTGATGCAGTAGCTTTTGGTTGATACCTGTTATGCGTTCCAGTGCGACGTTGGTAAACACCTTGTTGTAATAGTTTAGAAAACTTTGTGTATCAAAACGATACACAATTTGATAGTCCCCTTTTAATATGTCCGGAATGTTTTCATCGGTATTATAATCTTTCAGTAGCCTTATGGCATCTAAAACTGACTGTTTTACCTCTTCGACTGTGTCTCCACCTGCATAAATACCTTTGGTATTTTCAGCATAGGCTGAATACATATCTTTTGTTTTTTCAATGATTACCTTAATTGTTTCCATAAATTAATGTTTCTTAGTATTTTAGACTTTTAATTCTGATGATTTCATGAAGGCCATTTTTCTAAAATCAGCTCGGTAAAGATATATATATGTATACCTTTAGTAAATTTTTTTTTACAGTTATTTACATAGAAACATGGCGTCGTAAAAAACCTCGCCACAAGAATTTCAACATATTAAAAAGACTGATTGATTTCTTATCTTTGTCAATTAGGTTAAAATTTTACAAATGGGAACAATAAATAACATTGAGATGACGGCTGTTTTCGAGCCTTGCGAGGAAGGTGGCTTCATTGCTTACGTGCAGGAGATATCCGGGATAAACACCCAGGGGGAAACTCTTGAGGAAGCAAAAGCAAACCTTGCAGAGGCTGTGAATCTGGTGTTTGAAGAGATGAGGGCTACAAGCAGGAAGGGTAAAGTAAATAAGATAATTACCCAAACCATGTCGTTCAGCTTCTGATGAAGAGAAATAACCTGATCAAATACCTCGAAAAATACAATTGCACCTTCGTCCGTGAAGGAAGAAGCCATACCCTGTACAGAAATATTAGCAACGGACAACTGTCAACCGTTCCCAGACATCCTGACATTAAGGAGAATCTATGTCGCAAAATATGCAAAGACCTAGGTATTCCGGATATTTTGAAATAATAGGGATTCTTGCATTCGAGGTTGTGGATTCCCCGTTTGACAACCAGAAACGAGTAGTCCGGATTGCTTAGGGCAAGGAGAAACATGGCGTCGTAAAAAACTACGCCACAAGAGTTACAACATATTAAAAAGACTGATTGATTTCTTATTTTTGTACCGAAAATGGTACACGTTTAAATTAAATTGAAAGAAATGTTAGTCGTAAGCAGCAGGGAGTTCAGGGACAGCCAGAAAAAATACCTTGATCTGGCAACGAAAGAAAGAGTGATCATCAAGCGAAAAAATGAATTTTTGGAACTCGTGCCAAGGGGAAACAACATACCAGAAAGCCCAAGCCCAAGCAACGATCCGTGGTTTGATGACCCACTGAATCTTGAATCTGTTACGGTCGGGATTGAACAGGTAAGAAAAGGGGAAACAGTCAGGTTAACCCCTGAACTGCAGAAAAAGCTTTTTGAATTATGAGCTTTCAAATCGACCTCTCCATAAATGCATTGAATGGCATCGAAAGGGAAGGGGGTATATAAACGCACAAACGGGAACAAATCTTTTGAATTTGTCCCCGTTTTGCCTTGACAAGCGAACTTGTCGCGGCACCAAGTTACGGTTATTACGGCTGGTCTTCCGGATTCCACGCGGCTTGCGCTTTGTTTCCTGCCTTTCTGACCCTAAACCTTCCATTACGACCTGTTACAGCTGTAATTTCCGGCTCTCCTTTCTGCGTCTCTGCGAGTGCCTTGCGGCATCCGGTGTGACACTTTCCGGGAGGGAGTTGCTTAAAGTCCGCTGAGCTGTTTCATCTTGCGATGTGTCGCTTTCCCGGGTACTCTCACCGCCTTGCGGCTGTGATTTTCATCGAAAACTTCCTGCGATTTGCACCGCTTTCCGTTTTACACTTTAAACTTCACTACCTAAAGAACGCTCAGCGTCTGTTTCATGCCGGCCGTTCGACGCGCCTCCGGAACTTTCATCCCGATCTTGCCTCTTCGGCTCCCACCTTTCCGATTCGCTTTTAACGGCGTTTCGTTCTGGCTTCCTCTCCCGTCTGCCTTGCGGCTTCTGTTCCTGGATCTCCCCACGAACCCCTTGCGGAATCCTTGACGGAGGGGTTGCTTCAACATTGAAAAGAACACTCAGCACTTTTTGGCTGGTTAGGCTACATTGGATTGCTCCCTGTTGGCCCAAACTCCGACCCATCTGTGATGCGGATCTTGCGATCCGTACGATTTGGCTTCAAACTCAGTTAAGAACTTTTGGCCGCTTCCACCATTTTTGGGTGACCCTTTATGGCTGACCTGATAAATCAAATGTAATGCAAATGATGCTATCGATGCAACTTTTTTGATGCTTTTATACAAACCTTGTTTCAACCGGAGTTATTAACAATTGTTCATAACTTTATTGTTCTAAATATTTGAAATACAGAATGTTGCAAAAACCTATCGAATATAATCAATTCAAATTCCCCAAAAAACCTACTTTAATAAAAAAAAATGCAATAATCTTTTTAAAAAATTATTAGTTCATGTGTTAGTATTTTGTTTTTTTCGGCCACATGGAATCGAAGATCAGCGAAGCTAATACCCACATCATCATTTTCGGTTGACCTGAATATTTGTTCGTGGGTATTTCGATTGCATGAATTATCTTTGTGGCGCTTGTATGATTATTTTAAATGCAGTAAGTAAAAATGGCAAAAACTGTTTCGGAAAAGGCGAAGAAGTTGAAGTATCTTTTTATACTGAATCCTGTCGCGGGTGTCGGTGCAAGAAGAGATTTTCTTCTGATGATTGACAATGCCTGCAAAGAAAAGGGTGTATCTCATAAGATTCTTTTCACCCGCTGCGCCGGAGATGCCAAAAAGATTATCGAAAAGAAATTTGAGAAATTTGATGTGTTTGTCGCGGTTGGCGGGGATGGTACCATGAATGAGGTAGGTTCTGCCCTGGCAGGCACGAGCGGTATCATGGGACTGATCCCTGCTGGATCCGGAAATGCTCTCGGACGAGAGCTGGGACTATCCATGAAGCCTGAAACTGCCGTCCGGCAGCTGTTGAACGGTCACCCGGTGAAGATCGACACAGGACTGGCAAACGGTCACCGGTTCATGAATCTCTGCGGAATGGGATTCGATGACCACATTGCACGTTGCTTCAACAAATCAACCAGCAGGGGACCATTACCCTATTTCAAGGCTGTTGTGAAAGAATTTTTTGGATACAAACCAGCTGAATATATGGTGGAGGCCAATGGCGAAATCATCCGGCTCAATGCTTTTATCATAGCGGTCACCAACACATCCCAGTACGGGAACAATGCCTTTATTGCTCCCAGGGCCACCGTTACCGATGGTATCCTGGATTTCAGTGCCCTTAAACCATTTGGATTCTTTGGCGCTGTGGGTCTGGGCTTCAGGCTGTTCAATAAAACCATCGATCAGTCGGGCTTGTGCACCTATTTTAAGACAGCGAAAGTGACCATCAGAGGGGCGAATCTGAATTTTCACATCGACGGAGAACCCATCAACAACAACGATCCGCTGGAGATTAGCATCGATCCGTTATCGTTAAATATAATAGTACCCTGAAAATTGAATCATACGAAAGTTCCCAAAGGAACTTTTTTCCGCTAACCAACAAAACTAGTAATATCCTCCTCCGTGATAACTTTACCGCCCAGAATGATCAGCCTTTCAATGACATTGTGAAATTCGCGGATATTACCACTCCAGGTACGGTCGGCAAGCATATCAAGGGCAACCTGTGTGATTTCTTTAGGTGGCTGTCCGTATTCACCACATAGCTGCTCAATAAAATACTGTGCAAGGATAGGGATGTCCTCCTTCCGCTCATTGAGAGTCGGTACATGGATCAGAATGACGCTTAGACGGTGGTAAAGATCTTCCCTGAAACTGCCGTTTCTGATCTCTTCCTGAAGATCCTTGTTGGTGGCAGCAATAACCCGTACATTAACCTCCACTTGCTTATCGCTTCCTACCCGGATGATTATATTTTCCTGCAAGGCCCTCAGTACTTTTGCCTGCGCTGAAAGACTCATGTCGCCGACCTCATCCAGAAACAACGACCCGCCATCGGCCTGTTCGAATTTTCCTTTTCTCTGTTTGATGGCAGAAGTAAAGGCCCCTTTTTCATGACCGAAAAGTTCACTCTCGATCAGTTCAGAGGGAATAGCTGCGCAGTTAACCTCTACAAAAGGATTTTCGGCCCGGGGTGAAAATTCATGAAGCCGGCGGGCCACCAGCTCTTTTCCGGTACCATTCGCCCCGGTAATCAGTACCCGGGCTTCGGTCGGGGCGACCCTGTCGCACATCTCCAGCACTTTTTTGATGGCGGGAGATTCTCCGATGATCTCGAATTTCTTACCGACTTTTTGCTTCAGGATGATAGTTTCCTTCACCAAAGCCGTCTTATCGCAGGCATTTCGTAGTGTGATCAGGAGTCTGTTAAGATCCAGCGGCTTTTCAATAAAGTCGAAAGCTCCCTTCTTGATGGCTTCTACGGCAGTGTCGATGGTTCCGTGTCCGGAAATCATTACCATCGTGGACTCCGGCTTAAGATGCATGATCTGTTCGAGTACTTCAATCCCGTCCATATCGGGCATTTTAATATCACAAAGGATGATGTCAAAATCAGTCGATTTGACTAATTCGATCCCTACCATCCCGTTTTCGGCTATTTCGACCTGATATCCTTCAAATCCCAGAATATCCTTCAGGGTGTTCCGGATACTTTTTTCATCGTCGATCACCAGTATTTTTAGCATAACAGTAAATTTTAGGAAGCTCCTCCGGCCATCTCGAACATGACCCCTTCTTTCAGTGAGAAATGGGTATGGATCAACTCCCGGATATTCAACTCCCGAAGGATGAAATTAATAAATATTGTGGCGATGATGATCATTTCGACCCGGTTTTTATCGACACCGGCGATCAAGCTGCGGCTTTCCCGGTTTACCGTAATCAACGCTTGATGAATGCGGTAAAATTCGTTTAAAGGGAAAACGGAGGATTTGCGGAAGGTTGCATCGGGTTCCCTGGCCTCCAGGATATCCATCAGCGTATCGAAAGCCCCCGAGCAGCCAACCAAAACCTGCGGCTGGTGCAGGCTGCAAATCTCCCGCAAAGGCGCCAAATGGCTGTGAAACCATTTCTCCACCAGGGCAATCTCCGGTTGGGATGGTGGATCAGACATCGGGAACAGCTCCAAAACACGGGCAATGCCAATATTAAAACTTTTTTTCCAGAGAATCCGTTCCCGTTCGGCAAGAATAAATTCATTGCTTCCGCCACCGATATCCAGTACAAGATATTTCTCATTCAACGGTGGCAGCGAGTTGACGGTGCCCCTGAAAATATATTCAGCTTCGCGATTGCCATCGATGACTTCCATTTCCCAGCCGAAACGACTACGTACCCTATCAATAAAATCCTCCCGGTTGGTGGCTCCACGAATGGCAGAAGTACCTATAAGCCGTACCCGGGAAGCTCCGAATTTCCGGATGTTGACCTCATGCAAAGAGAGGGCAGTCAACCCTCTCTCCATTGCCTCAGGCAGCAATTTTTCTTTGTGAATTCCGCCCCGTCCCATCTTGACCGCGATTCTTTCCTCGTGCAGTACACTGAAAGTCCCATCCCCGGAAGTAGTGGCAATCAGCAGATTGCAAGTATTGGTTCCTAAATCAATTACAGCGTTTATGATTTGTAGGTCAGCCATTTACCCAATTCCTTCCAAGAAGTTTTTTTACCATACATCAGAATACCGGTACGGTAGATTTTGCCGGCAGCCCAGACCATCAAAACAAATGTCGCGATCAGCAGCAGCATAGACAAGGCCAGCTGCCAGGCCGGTACCCCGAAAGGAATCCTCGCCATCATGACCACCGGCGAGGTGAATGGAATCATGCTGAACCAGAAGGCTGTTGCCCCTTCAGGGTTTTTTATGGCACTCATCATGACCAGAATAGCCAGGATGATCGGCATCATGATTGGCATCATAAATTGCTGGGCATCCTCGGTCGCATCCACGGCTGAACCTACCGCGGCGAACATTGAACTATATAATAAGTATCCTCCGATGAAGAAAAAGATGAAACATCCGATGATTAACGGGAAATTTACCGTTCCCATCATGGAGAGAATTTCCTGCATTTTATCCAGTTCGGCCGGAGTAGCAGACTGAGCAGCTATCTGCGACTGGGCCATGATATTCTGGGTTGCTCCGGCATGTTGGGCGCCGGGCATCAGCCCCCTGGCTCCTGAAATGATAGCGATTCCCAATATGATCCATATTGCCAGCTGAGTAAGCCCAACTAGCGCGATACCAACGATCTTTCCCATCATGAGGTCGAAAGGCTTCACGCTCGAGATAATCACCTCGACAATTCGGCTTTGCTTTTCTTCCATCACTCCCTGCATCACCATCTGTCCGTAGAGTAGAATAAACATGTAGATGACGAAGCCGAAGACGTAACCCAGAATCATGCCAATCTCAGTAGAACTTTTCTTTGCCTCCCCACTCTCACCCAGCTTTATTGTATTGACTGTAATTGAGGTCTTTGTGGCTTTAATGCGCGCTTCCAGGTCGGGGATTGCGGTTTGTTTTATCACCTCGGCCATCTTCTCTTTCTCGATCACCGTTCTGATCTTGTTTTGAATCAGGTTCTTAACGTCAAAAGGAATACTACTCATAGAGATTAATTGCACAGTATTGGTCTCCAGCAGATTCGGTTGGATAACCAGCAAGGCATAATAATCCGTTGCCTTGATATTGTCTTTAATCTTGTCGTATTCTTCTTTAGGAATGAACTTATACTTGGTGTAATCCGTACTCTCAAGCTGCCCCAACAGGATAGATGAACCGTCATAAACGGCTATAGATCTTTCTTTTGTATCATCCTGAGACATGAAGTAAGCGGGGAGAATAAACATGGCTGCCATCAATGCCGGCATCAGGATCGTCATGATAATGAACGATTTTTTTCTGACTCTTGTCGTATATTCCCTGGTGAGAACTAATCCTATTTTGCTCATGTTATTTGGTTATGAATTTTGTTTTACTACTTTGATGAATACCTCATTCATGCTGGGAATCAATTCGTTAAAGGATACAATTTCAACATGTTCCACCAGATCTTTGATTAACGTTCCGGAGCTATTTCCATTAAGAAATTGAATCTTCAGACTGTTGGTCCTGCCGGTCTCGTCATGCGACAAAATGGAATATTTGCCGCCAAATTCGTGCTCAATTTTGGCAAAATCGCCCTTGTAAGACACGTCGAAGATGTTTGATTTGTATTTTTCACGAATGGACATGATCGGACCGTCCAATATCTTTTTTGATTTATCGATCAGTGCGATGTGGTCACAAAGCTCCTCGACAGATTCCATGTTGTGGGTGGAAAAAATAATAGTGGCACCCTCTTTCTTCATGCGGAGGATCTCCTGTTTCACTATTTCTGAATTGATGGGGTCAAAACCACTGAAGGGTTCGTCAAAAATCATCAATCGCGGACGGTGAAGGACCGTGCAGATAAACTGTACCTTTTGCTGCATCCCCTTCGAAAGTTCCATTACCTTTTTGTCCCACCAGGTAATGATCTCAAACTTCTCGAACCAGATTTTAAGTTCCCGCATGGCATCCTTGCGGGAGAGTCCTTTGAGCATTCCCAGGTAGAGGGCCTGCTCGCCGACTTTCATTTTTTTGTAGAGGCCACGTTCTTCGGGCAGATACCCGATCTGGTAGATGTCATCGGCCTTCATTTTGCGGCCATCGAACCAGATGGTTCCGCTATCGGGAGCAGTAATCTGGTTGATAATACGTATCAAGGTGGTCTTACCAGCCCCATTCGGTCCCAGTAGCCCGAAAATAGTGCCTTCCGGCACGGAAATGGAAACCTCGGAGAGTGCTTTGAAATTAGAAAACGATTTGCTGACTTCCTGCGCTGAAAATAGATCCATGCTTACTAAGAGTTATGTTTTGTAACGAAAAACGAAGATAACAATTAGTATACATAATGGAAGAATATTACAGGTATAAAAAATATTCAGTTATTTATACTCGTCCCAGGATTTGATAACGATATCATCCATCTCCAATTTGCAGATGGCATAGATAAAAGCACTGGCCACGCGGGCATTAGTGATCAACGGAATGTTGAAATCGATGGCATTCCTGCGGATGCGGTAACCATTCGATAACTCTCTGTTGGTGTGATCTTTAGGTATGTTGATAACCATTTCAATCTTCCGTTGTTTGATCAGCTCGAGCGTGTTGGGCGACATATCCTCTTCATCCGGCCAGTAAACTTTTTCTGTTTCCACCCCATTTTCCATGAAAAAATGATGCGTACCACCCGTTGCATAAATGGTGAAATCTCTTTCCTTCAACATCCTGGCGGAAGCCAAAAGTTCGATCTTACCTCTCACAGGACCAGATGAAATCAGGATACTTTTCTTCGGAATGCGGTAACCTACCGAGAGCATCGACTTCAAGAGGGCCTCATAGAAATTCTCCCCAATGCAGCCCACCTCACCTGTCGAAGCCATGTCAACACCCAAAACAGGGTCGGCATTCAGGAGTCTGTGGAAAGAAAACTGGGGTGCCTTAACGCCCACGTAATCCAGCTCAAACAGGGACTTGTCCGGCTTCTCAAAGGGCACATCGAGCATGGCTTTGGTAGCAATTTCGATCAGATTCGTCTTCAATACCTTGGAAACAAATGGGAATGACCTGGAAGCCCTCAGGTTGCACTCGATCACCTTGATATCGTTGTCTTTAGCAAGGTACTGGATATTGAACGGTCCTGTAATTTCGAGTGCCTTGGCGATTTTTCTGGATATCTTCTTAATCCGGCGGATGGTCTCAATATAGAGTTTCTGCGGAGGGAAGACAATTGTGGCATCGCCGGAGTGAACACCCGCGAATTCGACGTGTTCCGACAGTGCGTAAGCTACGATTTCGCCATTCTTTGCCACCGCGTCCACCTCAATCTCCTTTGCATTTTCTATGAATTCCGAAACGACAACCGGATGTTCTTTCGAGACATGTGCCGCCAGTTTGAGGAAATGTTCCAACTGATTGCGGTTCGAGACCACATTCATGGCCGCGCCGGATAAAACATAGGAAGGACGGATCAGGACAGGGAATCCCACTTCATCTACAAATTTGAATATCTCTTCGATGGTAGTAAGCTGGCTCCAGCGAGGCTGATCCACTTCGAGTTTATCGAGCATGGCCGAGAACTTGTTGCGGTCTTCGGCATTGTCAATTTTCTCGGCAGTCGTTCCCAGAATGGGTACATTATTGGCATGCAGCCTCATAGCCAGGTTATTGGGTATCTGACCTCCCATTGAAAGCACTGTTCCTTTGGGTTCCTCTAAATCACAGATGTCCAGGACTCTTTCCAGGGAAAGCTCATCAAAATAGAGTCTGTCGCAGTTGTCATAATCCGTCGAAACGGTCTCGGGATTGTAATTGATCATGATAGCACGGAAATTCGCTTTCCTTATCGTATTCACCGCGTTAACAGAACACCAGTCGAATTCGACGGAAGATCCGATACGGTATGCTCCGGAACCTAAAACGATGATAGACTTATTGTCGTGCTCGAAACTGACATCATGTTCACATCCGTTATAAGTCAGGTAGAGGTAATTGGTCTGGGCCGGATATTCACCCGCAAGAGTATCAATCTGCTTCACAAAGGGCAGAATACCGTGTGTTTTTCTGAAGGCTCGTACCTTCATACTTTCGGCGTGCATATCCCTAACACCTGATTTCAGTACAATCCTGGCAATCTGGAAGTCGGAGAATCCAAGTTTCTTGGCATCACTCAGCAGATCAGCAGGAAGACTCTCGAGTGAATTAAAACTGTTTAACTGATTTCTTAACAGATAAATATTCTCTAATCGCATCAGGAACCACTTGTCGATCCTTGTTATCTCCCAGATCTGATCTACGGTATAACCTTTATGGAATGCTTCCGCGATCGCAAAAATTCTGCGGTCTGTTGGATTGCTCAGTTCTTCATCAATATCAATAATCTCCATATCACCGCGGTTGCCAACGAAGCCATGCATGCCGATCCCGATCATGCGAAGACCTTTCTGGATGGCCTCTTCGAAGTTTCGACCGATGGCCATAATTTCGCCGACGGATTTCATGCTGGATCCAAGATTTTTGGATACTCCAACGAATTTTCCAAGGTCCCAGCGGGGAATTTTCACGACGCAATAGTCCAGCGCAGGCTCGAAACAGGCAGTCGTCACCTTGGTTACAGAATTTTTCAATTCATGAAGTCCATAGCCCAGACCCAGTTTGGCGGCCACAAATGCGAGCGGATAACCTGTCGCCTTGGAGGCCAGGGCAGAAGACCTCGACAGACGAGCATTTACTTCAATAACCCTGTAATCTTCTGAGTGGGGATCCAGGGCAAACTGGACGTTGCACTCACCGATCACGCCGATTTTTCGGATGATTTTGATGGATAATGCACGTAATTTATGGTATTCGTCGTTGGACAGAGTCTGTGAAGGAGCGACAACAATCGATTCACCGGTATGGATGCCGAGTGGATCGAAATTTTCCATGTTACAGACGGTGATGCAGTTGTCGTATTGGTCGCGGACGACTTCGTATTCGACTTCTTTCCACCCTTTAATCGATTCTTCCACCAGTATCTGGCCTGAATAAGAAAAGGCATTGTTGGTGAGTTTATCCAGTTCGACCTCGTTGGAACAGAATCCCGAGCCTAAGCCTCCCAGGGTGTAAGCAGCCCTGATAATCAATGGGTAACCCAGTGTGTTGGCAGCCACCCTTGCCTGTTCTATAGAAGTGCAGGCAATGCTGCGTGGAGTCAGTACATCGATCTCATGTAAGATGCCTGAAAAGATTTCGCGGTCTTCGGTATTGATGATCGACTGTACCGGAGTTCCTATAACTTTCAGGTTGTATTTTTCCAGAATTCCCTGACGGTAGAGGTCAACACCGCAATTGAGCGCTGTTTGTCCGCCGAAAGCTAGCAGGATTCCGTCTGGCTTCTCTTTCTGGATGATCTTCTCGACGAAATAGGCAGTAATAGGAAGGAAGTATATTTTGTCGGCGATCTCTTCGGAAGTCTGGATGGTTGCGATATTAGGGTTGATCAGAATCGTATAAATTCCCTCTTCTTTTAAAGCCTTAAGTGCCTGTGAGCCTGAGTAGTCGAACTCTCCGGCCTCACCGATTTTCAGTGCACCGGATCCCAGAACAATTACCTTTTTGATATCTGTGTTTAGCATAATATCTTAATTTTGGAGATGAAATCATCAAATAAAAATTCGGTATCTACCGGTCCTGAGGAGGCTTCCGGGTGAAACTGAGTCGAGAAGAAGGGCTTGGTTTTATGACGGATGCCCTCGTTGGTGTTGTCGTTAACATTGTAAAAGAGAGTTTCCCAATCGGCAGGTATCGAGTCCGGATCGATGGCATATCCATGGTTTTGGGACGTGATGAAACACCTGTTGGTGCCGGTCATCAGTACAGGCTGGTTGTGACTGCGGTGACCATATTTTAGTTTGTAGGTACTGCATCCTGCGGCCAGTCCGAGAAGCTGGTTGCCCAGACAAATTCCCATGATTGGCTTCTCCTGCTGAATGGCTTTTTTGAGATGCTTGACGGTGATGTCACACATGGTGGGATCACCCGGACCATTGGTGAGAAACAATCCATCATATTCCAGGGTTGTAAAATCGTAATTCCAGGGAACCCTGACTACTTTAACGCCTCTTTTAATCAGGCAGCGGATGATGTTATTTTTTACACCACAATCCACGAGAACAACTGTCTTGTCGCCTTCGCCATAAGTCTCAACAGTGTCGGTGCTTGCTTTGGCCACTAGGTTCATCAGGTTGGGATCGACCATTTCGATGGGGTCTCCTTCAAATTCAATTTTCCCGATCATGGATCCTTTTTCCCTGAGAATCTTAGTCAGAGCACGCGTGTCAATACCGTAGATGCCAGGTATTTGTTGTGATTTCATCCAGTCGGCCAGACTGGATTGTGCGTTCCAGTGGCTGTATCCAAATGAATAATTGTCGACGACCAGACCGGTGATATGGATCTTGTCCGACTCAAAATGACGGTGCAGATTATTCTCTTTCCGGTCGGACGGTACCCCATAATTTCCGATCATCGGATAGGTGGAAACCAGGATCTGTCCGGTATAGGAAGGATCTGTCAGACTTTCGGGGTACCCCGTCATGGCAGTGTAAAAAACAACCTCACCGGTCACCGATTTCTCGTAGGCGAATGATTTTCCTTCAAATGTTGTACCATCTTCCAGTACCAACTTTACTTTTTGCATAATTGCTTGTTTAAAAAAAATGCGTTTTCACTACCTTTTAATCAGTAGTAAAAACGCATTTTCCGCGTTAACATAATCGATATTCCCGGATGATGTCGCACGGATACAAAAGTAGGTTAAATCTTCCAATTTTACAAAAGGGTGCATAGAAGTTTATAAATATTCACATATATTTAACAAATGAATAAAAAATTAAATAAATATGCAAATTATGTTCGTTAATATGACAATAATAGGCTATATTTGCATTTTAATACAAAAAATTATTCAATAGCAAAACTGTTTTGAAAAATAAATTAGAACGTTTTGAGTTGATCAGGAAGATTATTTCCAGTGAGGTAATCAGTAACCAGGATGATCTGCAACTGAAATTGCATTCATTGGGTTGGGAGGTGACGCAGGCAACATTATCGCGAGATCTCAAAACCTTGCAGGTCATAAAAGTGAGTGATTCCAAACTGGGATATGTGTACAGATTGCCATCGGACGACCTGCTTCATCCGCAGTCCAACGGATCGAATCCGTCGAGGTTGAACTTTCTGGCAGACGGGGTGCTTGGAATCCAGTTTTCCGCAAACCTGGGGGTGATCAAGACCCTACCGGGATTCGCTCCCAGCACAGCATTGGCGATCGATGAATCGGGATGCGAAGAAATTATTGGAACGATAGCGGGTGATGACACAATTCTGGTGGTCATGAGGGATGGTGTTGGACGCAACGATGTTATCAAGGCACTTATAAACATCCTGCCAAGGTTGGAGGAAAAGGTTTGAAATGTTTGCGATTGAGATATCCCTCGTTTCAAACGAGGGATAGCAGAGATAGCAGAATAGCAGATGTTGAGATATCCCTCGTTTGAAACGAGGGATAGCAGAATCCGCTGGAGCACCGGTCCCTGAGCCTGTCGAAGGGCCTTTCGGCAGTTTGAAAAGTTAAAAATTGGTTGATACAATAGATAGAAATGATATTCAGAAAAAAGGAGAAAGAAGTGCAAAAGCCCGTAATCAAAGTCTTGCTTGCCGGTGATGAACATCTGAAATATGTGGACGAAATCAACGATACCATCGAGAAGGCTTCCAAAGAGCGCGGAACTGGTATCGCACGACGAACCTATGAATACATCGCTGGAAAAATTTCAGAAGGCAAAGCGATTATTGCCCTGGATGGAGATAAATTCGCCGGATTTTGCTATATTGAGTCTTGGAGTGACGAAAAATATGTCGCCAATTCAGGATTGATCGTGCACTGGGATTACCGGGGCGTTGGATTAGCTCGCAGCATCAAACACAAGGCTTTCGAGATATCCAGAAAACGGTTCCCAAATGCCAAACTGTTTGGTTTGACAACCGGACTGGCAGTCATGAAAATCAACTCCGAACTGGGGTATCGTCCGGTGACATTTTCGGAGCTTACCGATGATGAGCAGTTTTGGAAGGGATGCCAGAGTTGTGTCAACTACGACATCCTGCTAAGGATGAAACACTCCAAGTGTCTGTGTACCGGGATGTTATATGATCCTGCCTGGCAAAAGGCGAAGCGTAAGATGAACATGCCATTCGAAATGTTTCAGAAGTGGCTGGAGAAACGGAGACAGAAGAACGATTGATAACAGAAAATAATTTTAAACGGTCGAATCAGCCTGGCTGCAAAAGCGAACCCTGAGACGATAAAAAATACATATCAGATGAAGGAAAAAGTTGTTTTGGCATTTAGCGGAGGTCTGGACACCTCATTTTGTGCCATTTATTTAGGACAGGAAAAAGGACTGGAAGTACATTCAGCGGTAGCAAACACAGGTGGTTTTTCGAAGGAAGAGCTGGATGTGATTGAAAAAAAGGCCTATTCACTGGGCGTCAAATCGCACAAGACCCTAGA
>Ga0209430_1001345_pt1 | contig 18509 bp, 22 predicted proteins | sample BarGraIncub1133A_FD_184504 | JGI IMG/M metagenome (GOLD analysis project Ga0209430, IMG submission 184504) | Arctic peat soil microbial communities from Barrow, Alaska - Barrow Graham LP Incubations 11-33A (SPAdes) (version 2) | ecosystem: Environmental > Terrestrial > Soil > Wetlands > Peat... | reverse complement strand
CCAATATTCTGAAATTGCACAAGAGTATATGCAAAAATTGGGTTATGGTGACCAGCCTTATATTGTTTACAAACATGAAGATATTGACCGCCACCACCTTCATATCGTATCGGTTCGGGTGGACGAAAATGGCAAGAAGTTGGATCATAATTTTGAATATCGTAAATCAATGGAAATTTGTCGGAAACTGGAGCAGAATTACAACTTGATACCAGCTGATAAGAAAGATCAGCAAGGTGAACTTCCCATCAAACGGATACAATACGGCGAGGAAAATCTGAAAGCACAGATAGCCAATATCATTCGTCCTTTAGTGAAATCATATCGATTCCAGAGCTTTGGAGAATACAAGGCCATATTATCCCTTTACAACATTATTGTCGAAGAGATTAAAGGTGGAGTAGAGGGCAGACAATATAACGGTTTGGTTTATTCAGCTACCGATAATCACGGAGAACGCATCGGCAAACCTTTTAAATCGTCTCTTTTTGGCAAATCGGTTGGTTATGAAGCTTTGCAACAACAAATGGTTCAATCAGGCGAAATTATTAAAGAGAAACAATTGAAAGGAAGAACCAAAGCAATAGTAACCAAAGCGATGCAATTACCTTTAAGTCGAGCCAATTTTGAAAAACATCTTGCTACCAACGGTGTGAATGTAGTATTCCGGCAAAATGATGCAGGACGTATCTATGGAGTAACATTCATCGACCATCAAAATCAATGTGTGCTCAATGGTTCACGTTTGGGCAAAGAGTTTTCTGCAAACGTATTTAATGAGCTTTTCCCGTTATCTAAGGAAGATAACGACATGCATTTGAAACAACTATCCAGTAATAATATAGGATACGCTGATGAGCCTGATTTCAGTTCTCAACATGATGTCGATAACTCGGATGCATCTCTCAATATTTTCAGCATGGAAACTAATAATGGTACTGATTCGGAAGAAGAAGCTTTTATCCGTAGAATGAAAAAAAGGAAAAGGCGAAGAATGTGAATAACTGGCAATTATACGGATTAAGTTTAACTCACTCTATCAAGCTCAAATGTTTCAACAGAATAGGAACAGGAAAAATATCAATAGTATTAAATTTCTGAATTGAATGAAATATCAGTCATTAAACAATCTTTCCCTAATGTTTGAGTGATATATCATGCAGAGCATCAATAATGGGTATGATTCATGTATGAGAGACACATCAAGTTTTTATTGAATATAGAAGCCTGACTTTCCAAGAAATCCTTTTGCTCTCCTTCACTTTCTTACAAAAACCGTTTTTCATCAACTAATAATACCCAAGTTTTAGGGTTTTTTATTCAAAGATTACCTCTATCCAAAGCCCATTCCATTAGGCTCTGGAGACTTTTCCACAAATAGTTTACCCAAGTTGTGAAATCCATGTTTGCAATTGCCAGACCTTTGTAATCAAAAATTATCATTATGGATGTCATCACAATTGAATCAACAGCGTTTCTGGAGTTAGAAGCAAAAATCAATTTAATCGCCAAATACGTAAACGAGCAGCAGTATGTTGTAATTGAAAACTCAGATGAAACTTGGGTTGATAACTACGATGTTTGCACTTTTCTGAAAATAAGCGAACGCACTTTACAACGCCTACGATCAAAAGGACTAGTGTCCTACTCAGTTATCTCCGGCAAATCATACTCTACTATCACTGAAGTAAAACGGATGCTAACACAGCACATAATCCGAAGTAATGAGGAATGCTTAAGAGACTTAATCAATAATCATAAAGAGTCCGCTGAAAGAAGACGAGTAAACAAAAATGCAGAATAAAGTTTCACAGATATTTACATTCAGTCAAATCTTATCAGTATGGAAATCAATAAAGAAAATTTTGAAGCAATAATAGAAAGAGTCTTTGATAAACTAAACGTAGTTGATAAGAAAATAGATCGACTGATTAATCAAGATGCATGTCTAAAGGGAGATGAACTACTAGATAATCAAGATTTGATTGGAATGCTTAAAGTAAGCCATCGCACGTTGCAACGTTACCGTTCGCTGGGGAAGTTGCCCTATTGTAATAGGAATGGCAAAGCGTTTTATCGACTAACTGATATAACTAAATTTATCAACGACCAGTTTATGGGAATGAAATAGTTTTTCATCCGAATTATCAACATTTACAGACATACTCAAAGGAAGAGCTAAACACGAAAAAATGTGTTTAGCTCTTCCTTTTTTTTAAATTACAGATTAGAACAATATGATAATCCTATATCCTGAACATTTTCTCTATCCCCTGTAATTTTCCTGCTAATGCCTGCATATCATTACTGATTTTGCTGTCAGTAATACGAGCATAGATTTGCGTCGTGCGAATATTAGTATGTCCGAGCATCTTACTTACCGTTTCAATCGGAACGCCTTTGGCTAAAGTGATGGTAGTGGCAAAAGTATGCCTCGCTAGGTGAAACGTCAGTTCTTTATCTATTTCACACACATCGCCAATTTCCTTCAAGTAAGAATTCATTTTCTGATTGCTCAGAATAGGAAGCAATTGATTATTGGGTGATTTTCCCTTATATTTTTCTAAAATCATTTTTGGAACATCCAATAGAAGTATGTTGGATTCTATTTTTGTTTTTTGACGCTTTGTCATAATCCATAGATTGGTATCGAATGAAGTACGAATGTTTTTATCCGTTAGATTTTTCACATCAATATAGGAAAGTCCAGTGAAGCAAGAGAATATAAAAATATCACGAACCAACTCCAACCGTTTTGTAACGAACTGTTTCTTTAATATTTTTTCAACATCTTCTTGGGTAAGGTAGCCTCGATCAACCTTTGTTAACCGAATTTTATAATTAGCAAAAGGATCTATGACAATCAATCCGTTATTTCGGGCAATAAGGATGATGCGTTTGAAAAATTGCATAAATTTAGCTGTTGTGTTGGCATTACAGCCTGCAGTTGTCAACAGATAAATTTCAAAATCACATATGAAGATGTTCTTAATTTCCTTCAACGAAATGTCAGTAATCTGATATTTGAGTTGTATGAATTTTTGTAGATGCTTACGAGTAACTTCATACTTCTGGTAGGTGGCGGCAGACTTACTGATACCTATAAGTTTTAATACATCGTCATTGTGCTTTTGGAAGAGGTCTAAAAGTGTTTCGTGATGCTCACTAATCCCTAGAAACTCATTTTTCACCTTCTCAGCAGTAACATAATTGTCTTTCCGTTGAAGTTCATGGTAGATACCATGGAGGGAAGCTTTAATTTGTTCTAGTTGAGCATTGTATTGTTTGTTATCAGTTGAATGCCCGATAACTTTACCCATTTTCACACTCCAACTCGTTGGTTGAATTTCTAACTTGGTATTGAATTGCGCAATGATACCATCTACTGTGACACGGGTAACAATTGGCATTCTACCATCTTTTCTAATTGCATTCCTTTTCAAATAGTAAAGGACGTTAAATGTACTCTTCATAATTTCATTTTTTAATCGTTACAAAATTAGTTTATTGATTGAAAATGAAATAATTGCAGTGCGGACAATAGGTGTCAAACGTATGCCAAATGAGGACTTTCTGTGACCTATTTTTGATTTTCAAAAAAGGTCACGATTTAGTCCTAAAAGTCTGTCTATTTATGGCTAAATTTTGTCTTTTATAACAACAAATTTACAAGGTAGGAAGATGAAAAAACCCTACAAAACGTTGATTTTGTAGGGTTTGGCTTATGGACGTCGTTTTTTGACTTATCCTTTTTGCGGAGAGGAAGGCTCTCAAATGTACAAAATCATTAAATATCAAATCATATCTAAAACACATTAATCTACAGTACTATATATTTTTGATAATATCAGAAAATATCTACAAAAATCATTGCATATCTCAAAAATAGTCCCTACTTTTGCAAAACGAGGACTAATAAATTATGCAAATCAAACGAAATTTACTCTTCTTTCCTGATAAGGAAAAGGATATCACAGAAAAAACAGGATACAAGGCCGATGCTAAGTTGCGGTTGCGTGTTCGTTGGGGTAAAAGTGTTGTGAATTTTAATGTCGGTTACAGAGTACAGCTCGACAAGTGGTCTACTGAAACACAACGTTGCAAATCAGGTACCACACACGGCAAAAAGAAAGTTGCTGCAAGTGAAATAAACACCGAAATTCAAAGGCTTGAAGCATTGGGAGAAAATGTTTTTAAATCTTTTGAAGTTAGAAACTACTTACCAGACGAAAAAGAGTACCGGGATGCATTTAATGAAGCCAACGGAAAAGCCAACGGAATAGAACCGGACCAGGAACAAACATTTTTTTCTGTTTTTGATGAGTTTACCCGATCAATGGGATGGCAGAATGGATGGACACCGGCCACTTTTACAAAGTTTGCAACCATACGCAAACATCTATTCTCATTCAATCCTAAATTAGATCTGAAGACAATATCAGAAAATGATATGCAGCTCTTCATTGATTATTTACAAAAAGCTGATCTAAGAAATACAACCATTGCAAAAGATATTTCTTTTGTTAAATGGTTTTTGCGTTGGGCTTTTGGTAAAGGATATTACACAGGGAACTTACATCTAATTTGGAAACCAAAATTTAAAGGCACGGATGGCAATCAGAAAGAAGTTATTCATTTGACCTGGGATGAGTTGATGAGACTATACAACTTTGATTTTTCAACTGCAAAGAGAAAGGTTAAAGACAAAAACGGCAAACCGGTTACAGACGAAAACGGAATTATTAAAATGGTTGAACTGGACGAAGAAAACAAAAAAGCGTTGGGACGTGTCCGGGACTGCTTTTGTTTTTCCTGTTTTACTTCACTCAGATATTCAGATCTTTCGAAATTGAGCCGTTCAGATGTCAGGGACACGTTTATTTCAATCGTTACGCAAAAGACAACTGACGGCCTGAAAATAGAGCTAAACAAGTATAGTAAATCAATTCTCAACAAGTACAAAGATGTTCACTTTCCAAATGAAAAAGTTTTACCGGTGATCAGTAACGTTAATATGAATTTAGCCTTAAAAGATATGGGTGAAATAGTAGGAATTGACGAACAGCAACGGATTGTTTATTTCAAAGGAAATGAAAGAATTGAAGAGGTTTATCCAAAATACAAGCTACTTTCAACCCATTGCGGACGGCGAACATTCATTGTCAACGCTTTATTTTTGGGAATACCGGCAGAGGTTGTAATGCGTTGGACCGGACACAGTGACTTCAAGGCAATGAAACCGTATGTAAAAATAGTTGATCAGTTGAAAGAAAAGGAAATGAACAAATTTAATGAGATGTAATTATGAAAAAGGAAAAAGTAAATGAAATAACGAACCTTTTAGAAGATACATTTAATGAACGTAATGTAAATGTACAATTACTTTTAGATTCTTTGCTCACTGAGGATGATTATGATCCAGAATTTGAAGGCTTAACACCTTTCAGAATTTGTTACTTAGCAGTAGAAGAGACTTGTTATTTGTTAGAACAATCGGATAGTTTGGATAAGTTGAAAGAGCTTATAGTTAAAAGAAGATACCTTTTGAATTTAGATAGAAATGATTTTTATAATAATATCGGTGAAAAGATTGCAGAAAAACTTTCCCTAAAACCTTTAATTATTGAGGTTAGTGATGAAATTGAAAAACTTGAAACTCTTCAAAGAACCGGACTTCTAACAACCGAAAAACAAGAAGAAACAAAAACAGATAAAGATATTGATTTGATAAGTAATGAAATTGAAGTATTAATTCCAAATTACATTTCAATTATCGATAAAAATAATTTGAAAGATTTATTAAAAATCAATTCATCTGCTAAAAAAATCAATTGGGAAAAATCAATTAAATCGTTATTATCGACTGTTAATGATTGGCATAACCGAAAAATTATACTGTTTCCAACTGGAACAACAGCAAAGGAATATATAATAAAAAACTTCACAGTTAAGAATAAAGAGATAAATATAAGATCGTTGAACAATGAAATTGCATTAAGTTGGAAAACATAAATCACTAAATTCATTACTTTCCTCACAAAACAAAGGCTAACATTATATATGTTAGCCTTTTATTTTGCATGAAAATCACATGAAAATCATTATATTTCTAAGTATCAGCACAATACATTTGCAGTGTAATTTATTACAAATAATTTAAACAAGGCAAATGAAAGGGACGCCCCAAATTGCTAATTAAAAAACAAATTTATTATGGTACAAGTTTTTGACAACAACACACCTATTGCAATGCTGACAGTAGGGCAATTAAAAGAAGTATTAGGCACTCCACAGCCAAAAGTAATAGATACTACCAATTCCGATAAAAACTATGTTTATGGAATTATTGGTATTGCAAAAATATTTGGTTGCAGCATACCTACGGCAAACAGAATAAAAAAGTCAGGTAAAATAGATAAGGCTATCACACAAATTGGAAGAGTCATTGTCTGTGATGCTGATTTGGCGATGGAGCTGGCCGGACAAAAGAACGGAGGCCGGAAATGAAAAACAATCCAGAAATTAAGAAAAAAGCCATCATCGAGTTAAAGAATCTTATTAACGATCTTGAAAAGATAGGAAAAGAGGTTTTTAAACCTGCCGGTTCTAAACCTGGGAAATATCTTACAAGTGAACAGGTATGTGTTGAGCTTAATATCGATGAAACAACTTTGAATAGATTGGTAAAAAATGGATTTATAAAACCAGTTAATCCAAATCAGTTCGATAAATCGGATATCAAGAAAATCAAAGGTAAAATGACAAGGTAAATATTAAATCATGGCTATTATAAAAAAACAAGCCGTCGAAGTCCTGGAACTTCAAACGGCCAATTCTGATTTATTTCATGCAGTACTACAATTGAATTGCAAAGATAATTCTTTTTCTGACAATCCAACTCTCTTAATGAAAGGGGGTGAATGATGAAAGATGGATTTATTCTTTACTGCTCACATTATCCAACGATCAAAAAATTATCAAGTGATGACAAGGCTATATTACTGGATGCGATCTTTCAATATCATATTGAAAGCAAAGAGCCTGAATTTGATTCTTTCCCGGCTGAACTTGCATTTTCATTTTTAAAACAACAATTTGATAGGGACCTAAATAAATATCAAAATGTTGTTGATCGGAATAAAAAGAATATTGAAAAACGTTGGGAAAAATCCGATACCAAAAATACCACTGGTAAAACTGGTATTAAATCCGATACCAAAAATACCGATAAAGATAATGTAAATGATAAAGATAATGTAAATGATAAAGATAATGTAAATGAAAATAAAAATAAAAGATTGCGGTTTACACCGCCCTCTTTAGATGAAGTTTCAATTTATATTTCTGAAAATAAATTTAATATTGATCCACAGAGATTTTTAGATTTTTATACTGCAAATGGTTGGGTACAGGGTAAAGGAAAGCCAATAAAAGACTGGAAAGCAACTGTAAGAACCTGGATAACTGAAAACAATAAAACAGCTTATCGACATCCTTCAACAGAGCTTTTCGATAAAGATATTAAAGACAAACTTGATAAATTTTGATAGCATGAATGAATTTGAGGAAATATTCGAAAGAATGAAAACGCACGGACTTAAAGTTCCGATTAACAAAGTAGAAATAAAAGTACCAGACGCAAAGAATGTTCTCGAAAACGCATTGAGATACTTTCTAAGCCTCGAAGGCAAAGAAATGAAATGGATGCCTCAATATGACGTGATAGCCGAATGGTTGGAAGATAACAAAGGGCGTGGACTTCTATTATATGGAAGTTGCGGTTTAGGTAAAACTTTTCTTACTCGATACGTAATTACGGCTATTCTATTAAAATATTGCAATAAAGTTGTCACATCGTTTGATATGGTTGATGTCAACAAAGATCCTGACAAAGTTATGTCAAAACATATTATTGCACTTGATGACATAGGAACTGAAGAGGTTTCTGTGAAATTCGGAGAAAAGAGATCCATTATTCCTGAGGTACTCGATGCAACAGAAAAATACGGTAAACTGCTTTTAATGACATCAAATTTAGGGGGTGAAGATCTCATTAAAAAATATGGAAATAGGACATTTGACAGAATTCTTGCAGTAACAAAAAGGATTGAATTTAATGGAAAATCATTCAGAGAGTAATTATATACATACCAATTAAAAAGTTGTCTGAAGGTTTTTTGACGGTCGTAACGCGTATGTGAGAAAATAAAAGATCATCAAGGGTAAACGAAATTGTCAAGCTGTTAAGTATGGAAAAACTCCTTTTATATCAATGATTTTAAAGTTGATTAATGCTGATTATCAATAGTTTTCATCTTGACACTATAAGGCTTGACAAAATCTACAAAAAACAAATCAGCTTAACACCATAGAGCTTAACAAAAAGACTTCAAAAAAACCAATTAAACCAATAAAATACCATGGAAGAAATTTTAAAAAACAGCGGATTTACTCTAAAGAAATCAGAGTTTATAAATGGAAAATTCAAAAAGGTATGGTATAAAATATCTTATGGTCGGAGTTATGAAATTAATGTGTATCCACAAACAAAAGAATGGAAATTACTCTATTCTGAAAAAGTTATTGCAACCGGGACTGAATCAAACCTAATATATAAATTGATAGATTATAGCCTTGTCTAAAACATAGTTAAATTATTAATAATTAAAATTTTACAAAAAATGGATAAACCAAAATTGAGAATTGAACCCATGACATTAAGGGAAAAGATTCTGAGAGACAAACGGCTTGCAGCCTTTGCAGAAAAGCAAGCAAAACAAAACGACCCTGGAGATGGTGGTTATTGGGTTCCCTTTAATAATATAAATCAACGCATTAATGGAATACTATTATGGGCAAAATAAATCTTTATACGAACGATCAGGCCGTTAAATCAGATTTGGCAGCCTTAGACCAGGCAAAGAAACAAGTTGAATCAATCAGCACATTTCTAATTTCTAAAGGTATTGAACCGGATGCAATCAACATGAAAAACGCTTGTAAGAAAGTGTTTACTATTCCGGTTGAATCTTTTAAACAGATTGAAGTTGCAAAGATCAAAAAGTTAATTGATATTATCGGATCAGATGATTCAGTTGCGACTGAAGGCTGGCCGGAAAAGGTTGATAACAAAACTAATCTATATCATCAAGATCTTATCAACCTTTGCCCGGTTCTTGATCAATCTGATTATCTGAAGTATTTCAGTTTTGAAAATGGCATTTCAGTAAAACCGGAGTTTGATAATCAATATTTTATTGACAAACATAGTGTAATTCTTTCACCTGAGCAGTTGGATTTTTACAATAAGCACATCAAAGCTTGTCAATTACTCAATGAATTGATTTGTCATCCGGATTCAGAATTTGAGGCCCTGGATAAACTTTTTTACTTCAATCCTGAAAGCAAAGAATTTGAAATGAGTATTAAAGTTTATCATGATATTGAAGCGGATCTCATTGCTGAAAAAAAGAGAAAAGAAGATGAAGAGTACACTAAATTGATGCAAGAAAGATACAGGCAAAATCAGGTAAACATCCGATTGAATAGGGGCCCTGAATCAATTTAGAGTAATACACTCTTAAATATCAATTGTAAATCAATGTATTAATCAAAATAGGGACTAAATGAGGGATTAAAACCAATTAAAAACCCTCATTTAGTCAACTATTTAACCTTTAAAAAAATGAAATAACCATGTATAAACTACTTATTCAGGATAAAGACTACAACTGGAAAACTGCTGACCTGGGAGATGATAAACCGGCAATGAATTATCAATCTAATAATATAGCTGAACTGAAAGATAGACAGGCTAGTTATTCTCAAGCGCTCAAACTTCCACTAACACAAAATAACTGTTTAATCTTTGATCATTCAGACAGTCCGGATGTAGTAACTGATTTTCCATACCAGAAACACAACTGTCGTTTATTTTGCAATGATTTTATTTTGGCTGGTCCCGGTTCTTTTTTGATCCTCGATAAAAAAACTGAATTTTTTGAAGTTCAGATACTAAGTGGAAACGCTGTTTTCTTTACGTTACTGAATCAACCAATGAGTAACCTGGACCTTGGAAGTTTGATAAGAAACTTTGCATCCTTCAATCCTGATAATTTTGGACCTGATGGTGTTGTACCTACCTATGAATATGCAGCTGCAACATTTACCAAGGTCGCAGAAAAGATTTTTAGATCTGATCTTGATGATCTATATCCATTCATTTTGTTGAGGCCGGCAATTGAAAGTCTTATTAGTCAAAATGAATATACACTCCAAACAAATCTAACAGATGCACAATGGAATAAGAAAGCTTTATCACTATGTTCTCTGAAACCTGATGCTGATAGCTTTGATTCATTCAAAACAGGAGAAGGATATATCAATACATCTTATGCCGCGGGTGGAGAAACGGGATATGGATATCATTTAGTAGATGATGGTAATGGCACATTCTCGAACGTCGATTATCAGACTTTTGCATTATTAGCTAAAATTGACGGAATTATAAAACTGGATATTACAAAAACATTATTTTCCGGCTTGCTTCCTTCTGGTATACAAATAACGGTAATTAACGAAACAACTAGCACAACAATAGAAACGATAACCAACACAAATGAAGAAACAATTACAGTAAGCGTTCCGGTAAAAAAAGCGGATATTTTAAAATTACACGTTGAGGTTTTTGCAGGTAATGTTGGCTCTATGCGTGTTGATTTTAAAATAAATGACTATATATCAGAAGAGGTTCCGTTGGATGGAATTCTTCACTTCTCACGTAATCTTGGTTTCGAAACACAGTTTGATTTATTCAAAGCATTTGTGCAACTATTCGGATTGACAGTCGATGTAAACAATGAAACCAAAATAGTCCGGGCTTACACAATGCAGGAGCTTTACGATAATAAACCAATCGCAAAAGATTGGAGCGAAAAACTTCACAATGTCAGATCAAATGAAATGAATTATGTACCTCTGAACTCTAGTTATGCTCAAAGTAATTGGATTAGATTTGAAGACAACGCAGATGATAACGTGAAAGATAGCGGACTGTTTACAATTACTAACAATACGCTAGAGCTCACAAAGGATCTATTTACATTGAAATTCGAAGCAGGGTTTGATCGTATATTTATGCTGGACTGGATTGTTGCTAATATACCTCTTAATGAAATATCTGTAGATAATTTGACTACTACATTTAAAGGAGGTAAGCCTCATATAATTGAATTATCAACCGATACGATTGAATTCACTGTATATGGTTCTCTGTTCTATTATCACATTGCCACTCATGCCAAAGTACAATCATTCATTGATACTTTTTATCCGGATCTGATCACTATGCTAACCGGTGCAAAATATATGATTGATGAATTTTACCTGACTGACAAGGATATTGAGAACTTTGATCAATTTACACCGGTATTCGTTCAAAAGTATGGAGCTTATTTCTATGTAAATAAAATCAATAATTATATTTCAAAACAACTTACCAAGGTAGAACTTATAAAACTATAAAATCATGTCAGAAAAAAAAATCGAACTCAAAATTCCAACAATTGAAGTAAGCAACTACGGAACAAAATATTTGAAACTTACAATTACAGACAATAAAACTACAGTAAATGTATTTATTGATCCTAATGAAATAGAAGGATTGACAAAAAAAATACAATCTACAACATTAGAGATGAAGGTATTAGAAGCAAAAGAAAGTTCTATAGCAAATTATTGAAAACATATATTTAACCTATAAAAAATCGATATCATGTCAGACACAGAAAAAAAAGTACTGTTAACGGTAACGTTGGAAGTCAAACAAATGATTGCAGATTTGGCAGTCACAAAAAAAGCAATTCAAGATCTCAAAGCGGAACAAAAAGCCCTCGACCAAACAACTGAAGCCGGAGCGAAACAATATGCTGTTTACGATGCTGAAATTCGTAAAATGACAGCAACCGCAAAAGAGCAGCAAAAAACTATTGATAACAGCATCAAGTCCGATAATGCAAAAATTAACAGCATGGAGCAAATGAAAGCTAAACTTTCACTTACAACCGCTGAATATAACAAGATGTCAGATGCTGAAAGAAATGCTGCAAAAGGGCAGGAGCTACAAGCCAAAATTAAATCAACATCCGATTCACTCAAGAAACTTGAAAAGGATTTTGGAGACAGTCGTCGGGGTGTTGGTGAGTATGAACGGGGTATTGGTGGAGTGACAAATTCAATGTCACAATTACCAGGCGCAGCCGGTTCCACAACAAAAAGCCTATTGGAAACTGGGAAAGCAATGTGGGCACTTGTTGCTAATCCTATTGGTTTAATCATTGCGACCATTGCAGCCGTTTTCGCTATTCTCTACAATGTATTAAAGAATTTTGAGCCGGTTGTTTGGGCCATTGAAAAAGCAATGGCAGCTGTTGGAGCTATTTTCAGTGTTTTGAAAGAAAGTGTTTTAGGACTTATTACCGGGCAAAAATCACTATCTGAAACAACAAACGGTTTAGGAACCTCTTTAGCCAATGCAGCCAAAGAAGCAATGAGGCTTAAACAGGCACAATTAGAACTTGAAGAAGCAAATCAACGAGCTGAAGTGTCAAACGCACGCTATAAGACGCAAATTGATCAACTTATTGTACAATCAAAGAATAGATCCCTATCAGAGGCTGAAAGAATGGCAATGATTGACAAGGCTCTAAAAATTGAAGAAAAGCAATACAAAGAAAACAAAGTCAGAGCAGATCAAGAAAAGAAAATCATTGAGGATAATATAATCAATAATTACAAACTAACAGCTGAAGAGGCAAAGCAGCTAAGATTAAGAGGTGTTGAGTATGCTCAACTTTTGAAAGAAAAAAAGGCAATCACAGAGGATGATTTAAAGAACCTGACAGCTGCACAGGTTAAGGAATGGGACTTGTTAGATCAGTCAAATGCTATTCGTGAAAAAGCAATGAACCGGGCCGATGTATTAGCAGATAAAGAACAGGCCAAAAAGGAAAAAGCAGCAGAGAAAGCAGTTCAGGCAGCCGAAAAAGCACAGGCAGCACTTGAGAAAAAACAGGATAGAGAAATAAAATCAATGGAAAACATCTACAACCTCAAGGTTAAGATGCAACAGGATTTTGATTCTCAAATGTTGATCAATGATACCTACTACACAAAGCGTGTCGATATGATTAACTCGAATTGGCAGGATGAAAAGAAAATCATTGATAAAGAACTTCAATATAAAAAAATCAATGCTGAGGAAGCCTCTTTGAAGTATATCGATGCTGAAAAGAAAAAGAATGATTCAATCAAATCACTCAACCAGGTGAAAATAAATCAAATCGTTTCATCACTTCAATATGAGTTACAATTGAAAAGAAGTCATGATGATGAAATTATTGCCGGCACAAAACAGACAACTCAACAACAACATTATACTGAACTCGAAAGAATTCGACAGGACCAGGAAGAGCAAATCAAAGAGCAAAATGCAAAATTAGCAGCGGATCCGCAATATCAGGCCGAACACGATAAACAAGTTGAGTTGATCCGGCAAAAGGGACGAACCGCAACGGCTCAAAATAATACAGCGTGGGAAGAAAAAGAGAGACAGCGCAAATTAAACACGGCTCAAACTGATTTAAGCAATGAATTGGAAATTGCTCAGGGAAACATCAACCGTGAATATGAGTTGAAACTCAAAGGACTTGAAGCACAAAAAGCAGCCGAACTATTGGCAGCCGAAACATCCGGGGTAAGTGTTGCACTTATCAATGAAAAGTACGCTAAACGAGAACAGGCGTTATCACTTGAAACTACTAAAAAGAAATTTGAAGCAATAAAACAGTATGCAGATGCCGGGATGGGTGTTCTGAATGGTTTTAATGAACTTCAAAAACAGATTGAAGCCGGACAATTGCAAGATGCTGAAGAAAAGAACTCGGGCAAAGTTAAGTTACTTGATGACCAATTGGCAAAAGGTTTGATTTCTCAAAAAGATCATGATAAACAAGTCGCAAAATCAGCTGATGAATTAGATAAGAAAAAGAAACAGATTGCACACGATCAGGCAGTTCGGGAAAAGGAACTGAATATATTTAAAACTATTATCAATACGGCGGCGGCGGTTGTTGCTGCATTGCCAGATTTAGCGTTATCAATACTTGCAGGAGTTACCGGTGGGATTGAATTAGCCACAATTATAGCAACTCCAGTTCCAAAGGCTGCAACCGGTGGTTTGATAGTAGGTAATTCACACGCTCAAGGTGGAACACTCATTGAAGCAGAGGGCGGTGAAATGATTGTCAATAAAAAAGCAACTTCTAAGTTTAGAGGTATATTGAAATCAATTAACGATGTAGGAAACGGAAAAGGTTCAGAGTTTGAAAATCAACTTGCAACCATTACAAGCTCATTAAATGGCCCAAATGGGGAATTTAAACCAACAACGCCAATGTTTATAAATGACGGTGGTTACACAGCAAGAAAAGCAATTAATAGCGAAGGAATAACACCCGAACAAATGAAACAGGCAATGAAAGAAGCAGTTGCAGAGATCAGTGTAAACCTATCGTTCCAGGACTTTAAAAAAGAAGAAGCCAATTATATTAAAATGTCTGACCGTGCAAACTTTTAAAACTGAAACAGACATAGAAGCCTGGGGCCTGACTTATGGCCAATATATAGGACTGGGAAATATTTATATCAGTCAGGGAACAGATTTTGAGAAATTTGTGAAAGTATTTCTTTGTTTGGAAGGTAGAGAACCTGAAAAGGAAGACTTAACTAATTGGGTTGAATATCTTTCAAATGTTGCTATTGGTTTTTCATACTGGATGCTTCAAGAAAGTTCATTGAAATATGAACCAACAAATGAAGAAATACAAAAAGTTGAAAGTATTGTCGACAAAGAGATTTTTAATCCAAAAGATCCTGTTGGAAACACAGTCCGGGCCCTGGCACGAAATTACAATGTTGAGCCGGCTGATGTTCTGAATTGGGAGTACAGCAAAGTTTTTAAAATCTTTCTTGATGACTTAGAAAAATCAAAGCGTGAACGTTCCAAATTCAAATTATAATTGAATTGTTCTATAACACAAACAAAAAGAGTAGGTTAGCACTTAAACTAACCTACTCTTTTAAAATAATTCCACAAAACTCAAGAACCGGCTTTGTAGTTATTCAGGAATGTTTGTAAAGCCTGATCACTATCAATTTTGTAAGTTTTGCCCTTGAAGATAAGAACACCGTACAACTCCGACTCAACATCGAATAAACTTGACACCGGGACATCAAGTGCCTGAGCTATTTTTTCTAATGTGTCAAACGTTGGATTTCCATTTATGGCACGGCTTAAACTCTCCCTTGCCATTTGCATTCTCTCAGCTAGATCTCCAATAGTGATACCTTTTGCCTTACAAATTTCTTTTACACGTAGATTCATAATGTTGTGATATTATATGTTTGAGCACAAAAGTACATAATGTAACCTATGTAATCACAATAAAAGTATTAAATAACATTAAATATCAAATTGTTTGTGTGATAAATTTGTTTTGTGTGATATTATATGTATCTTTGTGTCGAAATAATGACACATAATATCACAAAGCTATGACAACAACTAAAAACACAACTTATGAAAGCAACTGAATTCGATTTTGAAAATGCATCAAGAGGGTTAGATTTAAACTCAAAATGTAAAAGAGTAAACATCACAACAAATGAGGGTGTAAAGAAAAGACACTCAATAATTGGTGTGTGTGAAGATGGTGTTTTGATCACTGAGTTTGAAACAAAAGTAGGGATGTGTATTTCAGAAACTGAATTATCAGAAATTCAAGATATAGTTTATGAAACTATTTATGAATCTGATTATGAAACTGATGATGAAAGAGAATACGAAAGAAAATTAAATGAAATAAGAAAAATGAAATGAAAAAACAAAAATCTAAATTCATTGTGAATAACAGTAGCAATGAGTACCGGCCCGAATTGTTTAATTTCTTAGCGAACCAGGGCAAAAGTATTTCTTTGATCCTGAAAAATGAAAATGTAAGAATAGGCCGGTTGTTAGGTCTAAATAAAAATAATTCTGTACTTTTGGAGATCGGGACTACATTATCAGAAACCAGGCTTTTTGATGTGAGTGAAATTATAGTACTTGACAATTAACCAACAAATCAATTGAATCAAATGTTATTTAATAACTCACTCAACTATCAAATAGCATGGATCAATCTAAAATAATAAAGGAATTACTTGAACTTGGAGGTTCATTAGAGAGGATACAAAAAAGGGTTCAGGAATTATTAAAGGAGTTTGATATTCCTGAGCCTAATCCTCGAAAGCGTAGAAACTTGAAGAAAGAAAGGATGCAAGAAATTGAAAACTATCTCGATGCAAGGCGATTCAAAAAACAACAACAAAAAGGGACTAACATATAGATGTAGTCCCTTTTTTAGTACCCTAAACTTTTAAAGTATTGATAATCAATATATTTTGCGGAGAGGAAGGGATTCGAACCCCCGGTACCCTTTTGGAGTACATACGCTTTCCAAGCGTACCTCTTCAACCGCTCGAGCACCTCTCCGTTTTTTTTTTGAATTGCAAAAGTATAAAAATAAACCGAATTATGAAAATGAAAGAATGGAAAAATGAATCAGATATTAAACAATGAATTTGCATTTTGAGTTGTTTGATCATCAATCTGTTCTGGTGTGCAATTATATACTTCGGCTAGTTTGTTGGCAACGATTTGTGTATAGGCACTCTCATTACGTTTTCCACGATGCGGCGCAGGTGTAAGGTAGGGTGAATCGGTCTCAAGCAATACATGTTTCAAATCGATTTTCTTTACTACTGCGGCTAAACCGGAATTTTTAAAAGTAACAATTCCGTTTATTCCAAGATAAAATCCACCAAAATCGATAATTTCCCGTGCTTCTTCAATCGTACCGGTAAAACTATGGAAAACACCTGTCAATCCACTATTCTTGTAAAATACCAGTGCATCTATGGTTTCCCGAAAGGAGTCACGAACATGAATAATGACGGGCAATTTATATTCCAATGCCCATACTATTTGCTGTTGAAAAGCCTTAACCTGTTCTGCGTAAAGTGTTTTATCCCAATATAAATCAATGCCAATTTCACCTACGGCAATGTATTCCCGCCGTTCCAGTTCCGATTTTACCAATTGCAGTTCTGTTTCGTAACCAGCTTTCACGCTGGTAGGATGCAGCCCGATAGCTGCATGGCAGTATCCCGGATATTCAGCTTCCAGCGTTAGCATACGTGGAAGGGTTTCGCTGTCCACATTGGGTAGAATGATGTGTTTTACACCAACACCTTTGGCGTGTAGAATAACTTCTGCACGGTCAGTGTCGAATTCTTCGGAGTAAATATGGGAATGGGTGTCGATCAAAAGTTTAGAGGTTTAGTGTTTAGTAGTTTAGATGATTGTTGTTTAAATGTTTATTGTTTGCTGATATTCAAATGTATGGATTACTTAAATGTCTAATTTAAAATATTCAGGTATTAAGTCCTAATTCACCATATCTCAACTCTTAAACGAATAAGCGTCTAAACTTCTCAACAATTAAAAACTATTCCCATTCTATAGTTGCGGGTGGTTTAGAGCTAATGTCGTATACTACCCGGTTTACGCCTTTTACTTTGTTGATGATTTCGTTGGACATTTTGGCTAAAAAATCATACGGTAGTTGTGCCCAATCAGCCGTCATGGCATCAGTGGAAGTTACTGCACGCAAAGCAACTGCATTTTCGTACGTACGTTCATCGCCCATTACACCTACCGATTGAACAGGAAGCAGAATCACGCCGGCCTGCCATACTTTATCATACAAGTTCCATTCACGCAAACCACTGATAAAAATATCGTCGGCCTCCTGCAATATACGTACTTTTTCGGCTGTAATATCTCCCAGAATACGAACTGCCAATCCAGGTCCGGGGAAAGGTTGACGTTTAATCAGGTGATGCATCATACCTAACTGCGTTCCCACACGACGTACTTCGTCTTTGAACAGCAGGCGAAGCGGTTCGCAGAGTTTGAGATTCATTTTTTCGGGAAGTCCGCCCACGTTGTGGTGCGATTTAATTACTGTCCCGGTAAAGGAAAGCGATTCGATTACGTCAGGGTAGATGGTACCTTGAGCCAACCATTTTACGTTTTTTATTTTATGCGCTTCTTCATCGAAAATATCGATAAAGCCGCTGCCAATGATTTTACGTTTTTGTTCAGGATCCGAAACACCTTTCAATGCTGCATAAAAACGATCTTTTACATTCACTCCGATTACATTCAAACCTAAATGTTCGTAATCTTTCATCACGTTTTCGAATTCATTTTTACGAAGCAAACCGTGATCAACAAAGATGCAGGTCAGGTTTTTTCCTATTGCTTTGTTGAGCAATACAGCTGCAACCGACGAATCGACGCCACCAGAAAGACCAAGTATTACTTTATCGTTTCCCAGTTGTTTTTT
>Ga0209430_1001344_pt1 | contig 18518 bp, 19 predicted proteins | sample BarGraIncub1133A_FD_184504 | JGI IMG/M metagenome (GOLD analysis project Ga0209430, IMG submission 184504) | Arctic peat soil microbial communities from Barrow, Alaska - Barrow Graham LP Incubations 11-33A (SPAdes) (version 2) | ecosystem: Environmental > Terrestrial > Soil > Wetlands > Peat... | reverse complement strand
CAAGTTACCAAAAATACCCATTTACCCATTTACTCCGATAGCATGAATGCCCTTTCTTGGGTGAAAAAGAAAAAATGTGGGACAAAACTGGTGCAAACGCCAATAAACGAACCTATTTTTGATATGATCGACCGTGCTGAGAAATGGCTTCAGACGCATACCTGGAACATTCCTTTACATAAGTGGGACACAAAATCATGGGGCGAGATTCCTGCCGATTTTGGGAGAAAATAACAGATAATTTTTATTCAATCAGTATGAAGATTGTTCTAAGTCCAAAATATAGTGCCTTGGATTCATTCGTTTCAGGAATTCCTGACTCATTTGAAAAAGAAGGAACCGTTATTTACAATCAACGGAATATTTTAAAAGTTTTCACGGTGGGTGAAATCACTTTCGTAGTAAAAAGATTCCGGACACCTATTTTTTTAAATAGAATTGCCTACACTTATTTTCGTTCATCAAAAGCCCGGCGTTCCTTTGAACATGCCTCTTTGCTACAGGAAAAAGGGATAGGTACACCTGACCCTATTGCCTATATTGAAGAAAAAAAGAATGGTCTGCTGTATCATTCCTACTATATTTGCATCTATGAGAATGAGTCTTCTCATATTCGTGAACAAATGCTTGGCAAAAAGGGTGATCAAACATTTATCAAGGAATTGGCCTGCTTTATCGCAAAAATGCACAACAATGGCGTGTTTTTTCTCGATTTATCCCCTGGAAATATATTGTTTCATTTAGAAGAGGACCAACTGAAATTTTCTTTAGTAGATATCAATCGCATGAAATTCAGGACAACTATACCTTTAAATACTCGATTTGAAAACTTTAAAAGGATTTCAGAGGATTCAGGTATCATTCATAATTTGGCTCAGGAATATGCCAAGGCCTGCTCTTTAAACGAAGAAGAAACTATTAAAGGCATCACTAAGTCCTGTATTGATTTTTACAATAAGAATCATCGGACTAACTATTCTCAATCAGCATTATGACAAACAACATAGAAAAAGTCAGACGAAGTGGAGATGAGAACTTCAAATATACGTTACTGATTCCCACCTGGAATCTTTTAGAATATTTGAAGCTCTGTATCAGAAGTATACAACAAAATTCTCACTATTTACCTCAGATTATCATCATCGTAAATGAAGGGAATGACGGTACAATTGAATGGATTAAAAGCCAAAAAGGGATAGACTACGTCCACGCTGCCAGAAATATTGGCATTTGCTACGCTTTAAATGCCTGCAGGAGCATGATTGCTTCGGAATATGTGGTCTATGCCAACGACGATATGTATTTTTTGCCGGATTGGGATAAAGTATTGTTTGATGAGATTGACAAAATTGGTCATAAACAATTCATGCTGTCCGCTACCATGATTGAGCCCTCCGGAAATAATGCCTGTGGTATTGTCCGTGATTTTGGCACGAACCCAGATAATTTTCAGGAAGAAGCATTGCTTAGCAGCTATAAAAGCCTGTACAGAAACGACTGGAGCGGAAGCTGTTGGCCACCAAGTGTCCTGCATATCGATTGTTGGGATCTGGTGGGAGGCATGAGCATCGAATTCAGCCCGGGAATGTTTTCAGATCCGGATCTTTGTCGAAAACTATGGGAAATAGGTGTGCGTATCTTTAAAGGGAAGGGCGACAGTCTGGTCTATCATTTTGGTTGTAAATCGACCAAACGCATCAAGAAAAATAAAGGGAGCAAAACGTATACCTTAAAATGGGGTACTTCCGCAAGTACTTTTATGAACAAACAATTGCTTCGGGGACAGGATGCCGTACCCGAACTAAGTTATAATGAAAATTCACGACTGGTTAAATTCAAGCAATTTATCAAAAGAATTAAATCTTGTTTCTAACCATGAGTAGACCTGTCAGTTTAATTATCTCTTTTTACAACAAAATTGATCAATTACGTTTTGTCTTAACTGCATTGGAAAGACAAACTTACACCAATTTTGAGGTGTTGATTGCTGATGACGGTTCTAAACCCGAAGTAGTCAAAGAAATTACTGAACTGAAATCCAATTATTCCTTTCCAATTAAACATATATGGCACGAAGATAAGGGCTGGCAGAAAAATAGGATTCTCAACAAAGCGGTTGTCGCATCTGAAGGGGAATATCTGATTTTTATAGATGGTGACTGCATTCCACATCCTAAATTCATACAGGAACATGTGGAAAACAGAGTCCGGAATCAGGTGATCACCGGTCGAAGAGTCTTACTATCGGAGAGTGTTTCTAAAAAACTGACTCTGGATAAAATCAGGAACGGATACCTGGATCGTCGGGTCGCTATTCCCTTGATTTTTGAGAGCCTTTTTCAAGGTACAGATACTCAGGTGGAAAATTTGCTACGAATACGGAACAAGATTCTTCGCAAGCTTTTCATCAAAGATAAAATCAGGGGTTTCTGGGGTTGTAATTTTTCGATATGGAAAAAAGACATACTGAAGGTAAATGGTTTCGACGAACGTTATGTTTTTCCAGGATTTGGTGAAGACTGTGATTTGGATGACAGACTTCGGCGAATTGGTATTTTTCCCATTTCTAAGAAGCACCTGGTTACGGAATATCACATCTATCACGTTCACTTCGCCACGATGCATGAAGAAAATTTGCGTCTTTATAATGAAAAGAAAGTAAACAACGAAAAATATACCCCATACGGAATTATCAAGGATGGAAAAATCCCTGAATAAACCGAAAAAGAGATTTAAAAACAGTGGTGACAACATGAAGATTGCTTTTGATGCGAAACGAGCTTTTCACAATGCACGGGGACTGGGAAACTACAGCCGCGACACCATTCGTTTGCTTGGTTCTTATTATCCGGAAAACTCTTATTTCCTTTTTAATCCTTCCTCTAAAAATTCCATCCGATTTCCATTGACCGATCAAACGAAAGTGGTATATCCTCAATCGTTGGCAGGAAAAATATTTAAGTCCATTTGGCGAAGCGGGGGTATGTGCCGACAAATACGGTCGATCAAACCGGACATTTACCATGGTTTAAGTCAGGAATTGCCCAGGGGAATCGAAAGCACCGGAGTTAAAAGTGTTGTGACTATGCACGATGTCATTTTCATGCGTTATCCGGAACTGTATTCGGCAACTTACCGCTCCATCTTCATTAAAAAGAATAAACATGCCTGTCGGTTTGCAGACCGAATCATTACCATCAGTGAACAGACCAAGCGCGACCTTATAAAATACTTTGCCGCTGATGAACAAAAAATAAGCGTAGTTTATCAGGGTTGTAACGCTATTTTCAGACAGCCGGTTTCAACTGATAAAAAAGAATATGTTCAGAAAAAGTACCATCTGCCTCCCCATTTTCTGTTGAATGTAGGTGCCATTGAGAAGCGGAAAAATGCCGCACTGATTGTAGAGGCTTTGCATCAGAAACAACTCGGAATACCCCTGGTCATCGTTGGAAAACCAACCTCCTACGTACAGGAAATTCGTTTATTGATTTCCAAATACCAGATGGAGGATCAAGTCCTTTTTATACACGATGCAGAAACCTCAGATTTGCCGGCCATTTACGCTTTGTCAGAAATCTTCATCTATCCATCCATTTTCGAAGGATTTGGTATTCCCATCCTGGAGGCCCTTTGCACCGGAACTCCTGTCATTTCATCAACAGGAAGCTGTTTTGAAGAAACGGGCGGTCCTTTTTCACTCTACATCAATCCAGAGAGTCCGGAAGAATTGGGGGAATCAATCTCCCGGGTTTTGAGTGATTCTGATCTAAAAAATACCATGATAAAAGAAGGGTTAGCTTTTTCCGAAAAGTTTTCCGATCAAACTATAGCACAAGACCTTATGGATGTTTATCAATCCCTATTAAATTCGTAAAAGATGAATGTTGTTCGAATCACATCAGGACTTGGAAACCAGATCTTTCAATATGCATTTTATTGTGCTTTGAAAACAAACATTCCAGGTACAAAAATGGATATTTCTGAATTTGGATATCGCAATCATCACAACGGTTATGAGTTGGAAAAAGTTTTTACCATTCTTCCCGATTATGCAGACAAAAAGGCATGCCAATCTTTAGCCGATGTTTCAAAAGATTGGTTCTCCGATTTTCGACGCAAGTATTTGAAGATAAAGCTAAAATGTTCAGGCACTTTGGTTGAAGAAGGTAAGCTTGAGGCAGGCTTTCATCCGGAAATCCTATCATTGGATCAGTCGTATTTTCATGGATTCTGGCAGAATGAAAAGTACTTTCTTCCCATTGCAACTATTCTTCGTAAGAAATTGACCTTTAAACAGCCTCTGGATGAGCAGAACAAACGAATTAGCGAATCTATTGCTGCAGGTAATTCTGTTAGCATACATCTTCGCCGAGGGGATTATATGAAAAAACGCAGAATGGAAGCGGTCGGTTCTGTTTGCTCCCTCGATTATTACAAACGAGCCATAGACTATATGGAGTCTAAGGTGGAAAATCCTCGTTTTTTCATCTTTTCGGATGATATTCAATGGGTCAGGGAAAATCTCTCCATTCAAAATGCGACCTATATAGACATCAACTCAGGCAAAAACAGCTACAAGGACATGCAACTTATGAGTCTTTGCAACCACAACATTATAGCCAATAGCAGCTTTAGCTGGTGGGGGGCTTGGCTCAACAATCATGCTGATAAAATCATAGTTGCACCCTCTATTTGGTTTCGCGATGTGGATTTACAAGAAATTGTTCCACCCAACTGGGTTAAAATACCTGTTGATTAAGAATTCCGGTTATAAATTTATAAAAATGCCACTATCAGTCGTTATAATTACCTTTAATGAAGAGCGCAACATAGAACGATGCTTAAAATCCGTTCAGAATGTTGCGGATGAAATCGTGGTAGTAGACTCCTCTTCAACCGATCAGACGGCCATCCTTTGCAAAAAATACAACGCTCGGTTTCTACAACGGGCATTTGACGGTTATGGGAACCAGAAACAATTTGCAACAGAACAAGCGTCCTTTGATCATGTACTTTCACTGGATGCCGACGAAGCACTTTCTAAGGAGCTTGAAGAGGCCATACTGGAAGAAAAAAGGAAATGGTCACACCCCTGCTACTCCTTTAACCGAAGAAACTTTTATTGCAACAAAGCCATTCGATATTGTGGTTGGTACCCGGACAAACAAGTGCGGTTATTCGATCGTCGTGAAATCTACTGGAACGATAAAAAAGTGCATGAATCTATAGATTTGGCCAATAACAACGCTGTTTTTCACTTAAATGGCGACTTACTTCATTACACCTGTTCTTCCATTGCTGAACATCAGGTGAAGGAAAGAAAATACGCCAAAATAAATGCAGAAATACTTATCGGAAAAAGAAGGTCTATTTCAACAATGACTCCATTTATAAAAGGCTTATTCCGTTTTTTTAGAACGTACTTTTTAAAACTTGGAATTCTTGATGGCTATTATGGTTTGGTCATAAGCTTCACTTTGGCCAAATCTTCTTTCCTTAAATATGAATGGGCAAGGAAAGGTCTAAAGGCCTAATTCCTTTTCGAGTTTCTCAATAATTTGCTCGGGAGTGATATTTTGCATACAGGCGTAATCGTTTCTAAAGCAAGGCTTATTTCCAAAAACAGAACAGGGCCGACAAGCCAAGTCCGTCTGAATCATATTTCTTTCCTCCTGATACAAACCTAAAAAACCTGCATAAGGGTGTGTTGCACCCCAAATGGAAACGACAGGCGTATAGGCAAGGGATGCCAAATGCATATTGGCAGAATCCATAGTTAGCATAATGTCCAGACAGCTCATCAGTTTTATTTCCTCGCTCAATCCAATTTGACCGGGTATCTGAAGTAAAGGATATTTTACCTTCCAACTTTTCATCTTTGCCATTTCTTCTTTTCCTCCACCAAAGAGAAAGACGGTAAATTTTTCATCCCCGGCAAAACGGGCAATGACTTTCTCCATCTTGTCAACCGGGTATATTTTACCCGGATGTTTGGCAAAAGGGGCAATACCTATCCATAGGTTGTTTTTCTTTCCAAATTCGGTTTGAAAATGCACCAATGCTTCGGGCGATGGACCCATTTTCGGGAAGGCATCAAAATAGTTCAATGAAAGTCCTGCTCTTGAAAAGACATCCCGATAGTGCTGAAATGTTGACCTTAATTGTTTGAGTTCCTTGTTGTTTCTTCGGGTTAATTTACGACGTTCGTTTCGCTCCTTATTTATCCGGAAAACGGGAATGCGGTATAAAGCAAATAAGAAACCGAGGAAATGACTACGCAAGGTATCGTGTAAATCACAGACAACGTCGATGTGACTACCATCAAGCTCCTGAAACAGTTGAATTAAACCCGAAATCCCTTTGTGTTTCCCCTCGGTTTCAACAGCCTTGAAGGTTACGTTCGAATGACTGTTCTCGAAAAGAGTTTCCATTCCGGGCAGAGAGGCAACTGTAAAATGATGCTCAGGATACTGTTCCGAAAGATTGCGCATCAAAGGGACCAGAATAGCCACATCACCCAATGCAGAAAGCCTTATGACCAGTATTCTTGCCATTTTTACCTATTTATTTGGTACAAAGATGGGTTTAGTGACGGATCATTGTACATTTTCATTTGTTTATAAACCTTCATATTGCGACGGCCTGATTCAATATCTTCCAATAATTGGTCGATTGCTGAGGATAGATCGCTGCGTTGTTCAAGCAAAACAGTCAGTTTTTGTTGACATTGAGACCTGTGTTCCGGTGTTGCATCTTCACGTTCCACTTCGGAACGCATGTGCCATATTTTCAAAATCAGGATGGATAAACGATCAATGGCCCAAGCCGGACTTTCTGTATTCAGAACTGCATTGGCTAAAGATTTTACTTCCTTAAATTTTTCCCGGAAATAACTGTCAATTCGTTCCACCAAATCTGTGCGTTCCTGATTTGATTTATCAATACGACGTTTCAAAGCCAGAGCATCCACAGGATCAATGTCCGGTTTACGGATAATGTCTTCGAGGTGCCATTGAACGGCGTCAATCCAGTTTTTCAAAAACAAATCATATTCTATGGTTTGAGGACTATAAGGATTGGGGTTTGGGGCATCCACGTTGTCAGTGACATGATAAGATTTAGTCGCCTCATTAAATATGTCGTTCGAAAGAGTGCTAAAAGTCATTTTATCTTCAGTTTATAGTATGGCAACAAATATACGTCCATTTTATTAGATATAAAAACAAGACCACTTTCTCAAACCAAAAAGTTTGTTTACGTTTGTTGTCTGAACTTTTAGACCATTTTCCCCTTTATGAAAATTGTTGTTGACTGTAGGATTCCTTTTATTGAGGGCCTTTTAGAACCATACGCTGAAGTGATCTATTTACCCGGCAAAGAAATCACAAATCATGATCTTCTTGAAGCAGATGCATTAATTATACGTACAAGAACCCTTTGCTCCAGAGAACTTCTGGATGGAACGAACGTTAAATTCATCGGAACGGTAACAACCGGTTACGATCATATCGACACCGACTATTGTAAAATAAAGAATATCCGCTGGATAAATGTTCCGGGTTGCAACTCCAGAGCCGTAGCTCAATATGTCATTTCTGCCATCCTATGCTTATCCAAAAAATACGGTTTTAATCCTTCCGACAAAACCATAGGCATCATTGGTGTTGGTCAGATCGGTCAGAAAGTGGAACGTTACGCCCGATTACTGGGTATGAATGTCCTGCTAAACGATCCTCCCCGTTCCAGAAATGAAGGAGAAAAGAATTTTCACTCACTGGAGCGACTACAATCTGAGTGTGACATTCTGACATTTCATCCGTACCTTGAAAAAGAAGGACCGGACAAAACCTTTCACATGGCCGATAAGATTTTTTTCAACAAGTTGAAAAAGCCAGTATTTATAATCAATACAGCCAGAGGAGGCATTATTGAAACCAGTGCACTTAAGAATGCCATTCAAGAAGGAAAAGTCATCGATTGTGCCTTGGACAGTTGGGAAAACGAACCAAACATCGACAAGGATCTTCTGAAATCAGCACTGATAGCCACACCTCATATTGCAGGCTATTCTTTGGAAGGAAAAGCGTACGCTACCCGAATTGTCCTGGAACAACTCAACACCTTTTTTGATTTGAAAATGCCAAGGTTTTCGCCCACTTTACCAGTAGCGGAAGAGTCCATTCTAAAGATTCATAAAAACACCCCCAACAAGATTTCTTCAGCACTTTTATATGTGTATGATCCTTTGAAAGATTCAGAAGATTTAAAGAAAAAGCCCGATCAATTTGTCGAGTTAAGGGCAAACTATACTCTTAGAAGGGAATATAAGGCATTCCGGATATTGAATGCAAAAGAAACTGATTTTGATATACTTACGGCTTTTGGATTTCAAACACCACCAAAAGCAGCTGAAAATAAGGGGCCTGAAACTTACAGGGAATAGGAATCAGATTCTTTTACCGAATTCCTTCCGGAGTACCTGGTCAATGATTACCGGGAAATACTCATATTCCAGGGCATGAACCTTTGAGGCAACATCTTTTGGAGTATCGTTCTCAAGCACATCACATTTTGCCTGAAAAACGATAGACCCTTCATCGTAATTCTCATCTATAATATGAATAGTGATGCCGGATTCTTTTTCCCGGGCTTCAACCACTGATTCGTGCACTTTATCGCCAAACATTCCTTTTCCACCATACTTTGGCAATAAAGACGGATGAATATTAATCATGTGATTTGGGTACGCCTTGACAACACCATCGGGAATTTTAAGCAAGTAACCTGCCAGTACAATAAAATCAATCTCATATTCCCTGAGCACACTCAAAAAGGTATCAACATCACTCAACGAAGCATTGGAAAGGGTTATAGAAGGAACACCCATTCTTTCAGCACGTTTATGAACATAAGCGTCAGCCTTGTTTGAAATGATTAGGCTGATTTTAACGTCAGATCTATTTAAAAAGTAGTTATAAATATTTTCAGCGTTGGAGCCAGAGCCCGATGCCAAAATGGCTAAGCGGATGGGTAACATAATAGGTTTTCGGTTATTTGTTGCACACAGCTTGTGAAATTGTGCAAAATAAAGTACTTTATACAGGAAAATTAGGGATTTTTAAATTTTTATTCGTTTCTTTGTGCCGCAAATTTACAAACAAAATTTTATTATTAACCTAAAAAAATGACCGTTATGTCTGATGTTGCTGCAAAAGTAAAAACTATTATCGTTGATAAATTAGGTGTTGAAGAAACTGAAGTTACTCCAGAAGCTAGCTTTACAAACGATTTAGGCGCAGACTCACTTGACACTGTAGAATTGATTATGGAATTCGAAAAAGAATTCGGTATATCTATTCCAGATGACCAAGCTGAAAAGATCACCACTGTTGGAGAAGCTATTGCTCATATTGAAGCAGTTGCTAAATAAGTGGCTTTATTAAAAAAACGTATGGAATTAAAAAGAGTTGTAGTAACAGGCCTGGGAGCCATTACCCCCTTGGGCAACAATGTACCTGAAACATGGTCCTCATTGATCAAGGGAGTAAGCGGAGCCGGGCCTATTACACGCTTTGATACGTCAAAGCATAAGACAAAATTCGCCTGTGAAGTCAAAGATTTTAATCCAAATAATTTCTTTGATAGAAAAGAGGCTCGCAAATATGATTTATTCGCCCAATTCGCCCTTATCTGCGCTAAAGAAGCGATTAAAGATTCTGGCTTAGATACTGAGAAGGAAGATCTGGACCGCATTGGTGTGATTTGGGGCGCAGGAATCGGTGGCATCGAAACTTTTGAGCATGAAGTGGCTGAATTCGCCAAAGGTGATGGAACCCCAAGATTCAGCCCGTTTTTCATTCCCAAAATGATTTCAGACCTTTCAGCCGGGCACATCTCCATTGAGTACGGTTTCAGAGGACCAAACTTTTGTACAGTTGCTGCTTGTGCCTCTTCTACAAATGCCATTGCTGATGCTTTCAATTACATCAGATTGGGTAAAGCAAATGCCTTTGTTTGTGGAGGATCAGAAGCTGCTATAACTGCTTCAGGTGTGGGTGGCTTTAACTCCATGCATGCACTATCAACCAGAAATGACGAACCAATGACTGCTTCCCGCCCATTCAGCAAAAGCCGCGATGGCTTCGTAATGGCAGAAGGTGGTGCTTGTCTGATTCTGGAAGAACTGGAACACGCATTGGCTCGCGGTGCGAAAATCTATGCTGAAGTTGCCGGTGTTGGCTTGTCTGCTGACGCTTATCACATGACAGCTCCTCATCCGGAAGGACTTGGTGCCATCAATGTAATGAAAAACACCTTGTCTGACGCTGAAATGCAACCTGGAGACATTGATTATATCAATGTTCACGGAACATCCACCGGTCTTGGCGATATCGCTGAAACAAAAGCGATCAAAGCAGTTTTTGGTGAACATGCTTACGATCTGAACATCAGTTCTACTAAATCTCAGACTGGCCATTTACTTGGCGCTACCGGTGCGATTGAAGCCATAGCATGCGTACTTGCCGTTCAAAACGATATCATTCCTCCTACGATTAACTTCAAGGAAGGTGATGAAGATCCGGAAATTGACTATAAACTGAACTTTACTTTTAACAAAGCGTGCAAACGTGTTGTCAGAGCAGCCCTTTCCAATACTTTTGGTTTTGGAGGTCACAATGCCAGTGTAATCGTTAAAAAATGGAATCCAAACAGTTGATTTCAACTATAATACAAAGAATAAGGCTCCTAACTGTCAAACAGAAGGGGCCTTATTTGTTATTTCGAAGCATTCTCGGCTTCTACCCAAAACGGGTTGAGATCTACGAACAGGCGCTTCGTCATAAGTCGTTGTCCCTGCGTACAAAAGATGGACATTTGTTAAACAACGAACGACTGGAGTTTCTGGGCGATGCTGTTCTCAATGTATTGGTCGCTGATATATTGTTTAAACAGTTTGAAACCAAGAATGAAGACTTCTTGTCCAAAACGAGATCCAAAATTGTTCAACGAAACAGTCTGAATAAAATCGCCATGGAGTTGGGGTTGAACAAATTGATCTTAACGGCCACCCCCGCCGAAGTACCACATCATTCCATTTACGGAAACGCCTTGGAGGCACTAATCGGTGCCATCTATCTGGATCAGGGTTACAGACAGTGCAAACGATTCCTGGAGAAAAAAATCCTGGAGAGATACGTTGATATTGAGCGCGTAGCAAGTACAGACGTAAATTTTAAATCGGGTCTTTTGGAATGGAGCCAACACGAAAAAGCGTCCCTTCTTTTTGACACTCAGGAGATCAGGAAAAATGAAAGTAATGGTTCTAAATTTAAGGCTTTAGCCATGTTAAATGGAGTGCCTATTGGTGAAGGAGAAGGTTTTTCCAAAAAAGAAGCACAACAACTGGCTTCAAAAATGGCACTGGACCTCATTGAGAGTTCCCCCGAAGAGGTTAAAGCTTTATTGGAAAGTTCGATACTTAAAAATTCCGATTCAGAGAAAGATCTTTTAGTTTCGTAGTTTTCCCAAAAAGTGTACCTGCAGAGTACAAAAAATTCATTACTTTTGACGGAAACAACCGATAAGCTTATTCATATGGCATTCGACTTCATTTCCAATTTCGTAAGTTTATTTTTTGAAGATCGCTTTAAAGAAATCGAAGACTTTAGTTTGCTTTCATTTGACATTCAAAGTGAACAGCTCTTCAACCTCTTAAGGGAAGCTGAGGAAACTGAATTCGGGAAGAAGTACGATTTCAAGACGATTTTCAGCTATCAGGACTTCCGTGAACGATTACCTATTCAGAACGCAAGTGACCTAAAACCCATTCTGGACAAAATTAAGACTGGAGTGCCCAATCTGATTTGGCCTGGAATTCCAAAAGGAATCCTACCGACTTTCGGTGAGGATGAAGTCCCTATCTTTGAGCAAGCCATTGAAGAAACCTTTTTTCAGGGCGTCAATGACGGCTTTTCAATCTATCTGCACGCCTTTCCAAACAGCAAGATCTTCAGCGGATTTTCAGTATCTGTAGGTAACTCAAGATATGCTTCGTGCATGGACGGCCTCTTATCTCTTCTGAGGGATAATGAACCTTTCATACTTTCTCTCCTGAATATGCCTAAACGAATGGCAAACGAGAATATGAACAAAGAATCACTTCTCAAAGAAATTAACGGTCAAAAGGTTACTTGCTTCAGAGGTTCTCCAGATTCTCTGCTTGAATTGCTGGAAAAAGCCGGGCTCAATGAGGAAAAGTCAAATTCAAAACAGCTTTTCCCAGATGCTGATGTTCTTTTCCACAGAAATCCAGGTCCAACATCCTGGTTGACAGAAATCAAAAATATGCTGCCTCCTGAGCTGGTTTACCAGGCCACCTACTGTAGCCCCGAAGGTGTATTCGGCATTCAGGACAGCCCTGCTGATGAAGCTTATCTCTTGATGCTTGATTTAAGTACTTTCTATGAGTTCATTCCGGAAAACGAATCCTCCGACCAATGTATCCCTTTGGAAGACATTGATCTGAATACCAATTATCAAATGGTCATAACGAACTGTTCCGGACTTTGGCGCTACTGTTCGGGAGGTCCAAAACTTCGATTTATTTCGAAAAGTCCCTATCGTTTTATCCTTATTTGATTTATCTTTCAAAATTTTCAATGATATGCAACACGATTTAGTATTGTACAATACACTATCTCGGACTAAAGAAGTTTTTAAACCCATTCACGAAGGACGCGTTGGCCTTTATGTCTGCGGTCCTACCGTTTATGGAGATGCTCATTTGGGTCATGCACGTCCCGCCATTACCTTTGACATTCTATTTCGTTACCTGACACAAATAGGATATAAAGTACGTTATGTACGCAATATTACCGATGTTGGTCATTTGGAAAACGATGCAGATGAAGGGGAAGATAAAATTGAGAAAAAGGCCAGACTGGAAGAATTGGAACCGATGGAAGTGGTTCAATTTTATACGAACCGCTACCATCAAGCCATGGAAGCGCTCAATGTCTTACCTCCCAGCATTGAACCTCACGCTTCCGGACACATTATTGAACAGATTCAGTTTGTAGAAAAGATACTCAAGAACGGTTGGGCCTATATCAGCGACGGCTCCGTTTATTTTGACGTGGAAAAATACAACAAGACTTACAATTACGGGAAACTTTCAGGCCGCAACATTGAAGATCTTTTAAGTACTACCCGCACATTGGATGGCCAATCTGAAAAGAAAAACAGTGTGGATTTTGCCCTTTGGAAAAAGGCGTCACCCGAACACATCATGCACTGGCCTTCTCCCTGGAGTGAAGGATTCCCCGGCTGGCATCTGGAATGCTCTGCCATGGGCACCAAATACCTGGGTGAAGAGTTTGACATTCACGGAGGCGGCATGGACCTGATGTTCCCGCACCACGAATGTGAAATTGCTCAGTCTGTTGGGGCACTTGGTCATGAAACGGTTCATTATTGGATGCACAACAACATGATTACCATCAATGGTCAGAAAATGGGCAAATCTTTGGGTAACTTCATTACGTTGGAATCCTTTTTTGATGGGAATCACCCGCTTCTCACCCAGGCTTTCAGCCCCATGACCATTCGTTTCTTTATCTTGCAGGCTCATTATCGCAGCACCGTTGACTTCAGCAGCGAAGCACTTCAGGCTTCAGAAAAAGGATATGAACGTTTAATGGATGCCTACAACCGTTTACAGAAAATAGCAGCTACAGAATCCACCACCATTGACGTGAAAGGACTTAGAAAACGTTGCTTCGACGCCATGGACGATGACTTGAACAGCCCCATCGTCATCTCCTATCTGTTTGACGCCAGCAAAGGCATCAACCTGATCAGCGACGGAAAAGCGAACATCAACGCAGAAGACCTGAAAGAACTCAAGGAAGTGTACGACCTGTTCATAAAAGACATCCTCGGTCTGAAAACCGAAACGGCCGTTTCTGAAAACACAGGCGAAGGCTACAAAGGCGCCATCGATTTATTGCTCCAAATGCGCATGGATGCAAAAGCCAACAAAGACTGGGTCACCTCCGACAAAATCCGAAACGAACTCACAGCCCTCGGCTTCGAAATCAAAGACACCAAAGACGGCTTTGAGTGGAAACTCCTCCACTAAGGATAAAGGAAATAAAGTGTCTAATTCTATGGAATTTTAAGGTTCCTTTATAGATTCTACAACCTGTAGCCAAAGTGATAGCATCCTTTCATAGGGATTTCTATGCTATAAATTTTCACGAATTTGTTAAAACGTAAAATTAAACAAGGGCTTTGACGCACTTGCTAAGGGGCTGAATATGGTTGTTTAAAATTCATCTACTATTGATGTCTATTAACGTATAATAACTTAATAAAACGAATTTAGGTGGTTCTTTCATATTATTGATTGTATATTTGAGCGTAATCTGAACATTTAAGTAAGTCAGAACACTCAATAAGAAAAATCCTGAATTCTTGTTCAGGAGCTAACATTTGTTAGATAGTAGATCGGACTTATTCTTTAGCCTGAAACTATTTAAATAGGTAAATTTCAGGAAAAAGGTATCCTGAACACCTCCTTAACTGGTCATACCATTAACACGCAAACATATGAGATGTTGAAGAATTATCTTCTTCAACAAATTAATTATTTATTCCGGGTAAATGACCCGACTTAAAAAACACGATTTATTATGAAAATTGCATTGCCTGTTAACGTTAATTATCAAATTGATAGAAATTTCGAAGATTGTGAATACTATCAAATCATTACAATCAACGATAGAAATGAACCCCTTTTTGTTGAGACGACTGATACTCCCATAGGTTTTGATGTTAACACGAATATGGCTGAAAATCTGGAGAAAGAAGGAGTAGAAGTTGTGTTGGCAGGAAATATAAGTACCTGTACAATTGATCTATTTGCTAAATATGGCATTAAAGTTGTCCGCAATTGTGAAGGATATGCCATTGAACTTGTAAAGCTTTTTCTGGCAGGTAAGTTAAAAAGATAGAGAAAGTCTACAATTGTAATAACTCCTGGCTTTAAGCAGAACTTATCTTTTAGACCTATATATCTAATATTTTGATGACTATCAAAGAAAAATAGTACCACTGACTTTTCTGTTTAAGAACCATACAAGTTGTTAAAAAACATTATGATTGTAAGAGCTATTCTTTATAAGTTATTATTATTTATATATTTGGTAAACACAATGCATTCCAAAGAAGGTCTAAATTTTTAAAATACTAAATTTCACTTCGATCATTTGCCCTGAATTAATACTAAAATTCATCGAGCATAAGCCTTCTTTTTACTTTTCAATCCATTTCAATACTTTGGGAACAAGGACTATTCATGGATGAATGATCGGCAAAAAGAATTACTTATGAAAATATTTGATCAACATCAACAGAACATTGCTGAAAAAATTGAGTCTAAAGCGGAAATTAAACAATGGAAAGATTGAAAATGGCAAGTTCGACATTCCATTAAAACTATTGAAAATTTTGAAAATCTGACAGGTATCCATTTTGATGCAATCGAAAAGGAACAATTGGAAAAAACAATTAATCGTTTTCCACTCTCCATTACACCCTATTATTTATCACTCATCAATATCGAGAACTTTCGTCATGATCCTGTGTATAAGCAATCCTTTCTTGATAGTAGAGAGTTAATTGTATCACCTTGTGAGATGAAAGATCCATTATCCGAAGATCATGATAGTCCCATACCAGGCATTACTCATCGATACCCGGACAGAGTCTTGTTTCTTGTCAGTAATGTATGTGCCATGTATTGCCGTCATTGCACCCGTAAACGCAAAGTGGGAGATGTGGATTTTATCCCTAACAGAGAACAGATCAAAAAAGGAATTGAATACATCCGAAACACACCTCAGGTTCGTGATGTTCTATTGTCAGGCGGAGATCCATTTATGTTACCTGACGAATATCTTGACTGGATTTTAACGGAACTGGAATCCATACCTCATGTACAGGTTGTACGCATAGGCACCCGTACGCCAGTAACGCTCCCATACCGAATAACGGATGATCTGGTCAACATGTTAAAGAAGCATCATCCGATATGGATCAATACTCATTTTAATCATCCTAGAGAGATTACAGCTTCAGCAAAGGAAGCACTCATGAAACTAGCTGATGCAGGTATACCACTTGGAAACCAATCTGTGCTGTTGGCTGATGTAAATGACTGTCCACGTATTATGAAAGAGTTGGTACAACAATTGGTTAAAAATAGAGTACGTCCATATTATATTTATCAATGTGATCTTTCAGAAGGTTTATCTCATTTCAGAACACCAGTAAGAAAGGGCATTGAAATTATGGAAAGCCTTATAGGTCATACCAGCGGATTTGCGGTACCGACCTATGTGATCGATGCACCGGGTGGTGGAGGAAAAATTCCTGTAATGCCACATTACATCATTTCCTGGAATACCAATAAGGTCATACTCAGAAATTATGAAGGAATAATGACATCCTATCAAGAACCGGATCATTATGAAGCAGCCATTTGTGACCGTGATTGCGCCAACTGCAAACTGGAGCTCGATATAAAAAGTTGTGACGAAATTAATGCCATCGGTATTGAGAAACTACTTTCCGACTTTGATGATACCATTTCGCTCATACCTGCAAACAATGATAGATTAGAACGAAGAGAAAGGGATTCAGATGAGAAATAAAACATTCAAATCGGCTATATCACACGATAAAGCAAGTAATCGTGTTTATCTGATGAATTTAGATCCGGAAGACTTTCCGGAAATTATCTCCTATATCGAGGATTTGGCCAATGTAAACCAATACTCAAAATTGTTTGCCAAAGTCCCGGCTAAATATGGTCCAACATTTTTAGCTGCCGGATATGTAAACGAAGCTTCTATTCCTGGATTTTACAACAATCAGGAAGATGCTCTTTTTTTGGTAAAATATAAGTACGAAGAGCGCAGTTTCCCGGAATCAGCTGCTTTAATATCCTTGCAGAAATTGTTACTAAAACCAGCCAATCATGAAAAATACGAATTGGAGGAGTGTTACACAATACGTCTTCTTACGGAAATAGACACGCCAATGATGATTCCTATTTTCAAAGAGGTTTTTGAGACTTATCCTTTTCCTATTTACGATCCATCTTTTCTGATAGAAAGTATGTTGGAATACGGTACAAGGTATTTTGGAACTTTTTACGATAAAAAACTGATAGCTATTTGCACTGCCGAGTGCAATGACAGCAATAAAAATGCAGAAATGACCGATTTTGCGGTACTTCAAGCTCATAGGGGAAAACGATTGAGCACGCATTTGCTTTCGTTCATGGAAAAAAATCTTGCCAAAGATGGTTTTAAAACGCTTTATACCATCGCTCGCCTTCGTTCATTACCTATGAACAAGACATTTTATAACAATGGATATAAATATGCAGGAACCTTAACCCGAAACACTCAGATTTCAGGTAAAATTGAAAGTATGAATGTATGGTATAAGAAAGTAAATCCCATCCAGTCAATGGTACAATCAAATAGTTGCTTCTTTTTTAGTTTTATCCACTTTAAGTGCTTCAAATCCGGATACCACATCAAACAATTCTTCATCAATTGAACTTTGGCGCATACTGTTGAACTTGTGGCTAATATCATCCAGTAATTCTTCGATGTTTTTTTCGGCTCGTTGCATGGCGGCTAAGCGACTCGCATTTTCGCTGTTCAGCGATTCAGCACATGCTTTGAACAAAGAGGCAAACAGATAGGCATGGATAAGTGCCAATAAGGTTGGTCGTATTCCACCAATAACCTGAGGGATTTTATTTGTAGGCCATTTCTGCATGGTAAGCGATTGCCTCCATTTTTCATCCAAAGGCAAAAATCGTTGTATCACAGCTTCATAACCAGCACCTGACTTTGGTTGATTGTGAAAAATATACACTTCATTCGTATTTCCCTGATTAAAACGCTCTTCACTTTTCATTAAAATTTCCTGAACTAAGGGTGTTATCGCATTTACCGAGCTCGGAACGGAAAATAGTTTTGAAGTATTATAGCCCATATCTTCAAGCAGCAATTGAACCCGTTCGCCCACAGCCCATATTTCTTTTTTGCCGGGTAAATCTTTCAACGATTTAGCCACAAATTCGGTCAGTGAATCATTAAACTGTCCAACCAGACCTTGATCCGAACCAAAAACGACTACATAAATTAATTTCTCTTCCTTTCGTTTTGTTTCGTTCTGCTGATACATACTTTCAATATTTTCCTGCCTGAAATAGGCAATAATGCCTAAAGAAATGGTACGGAAGTAATCGCCCAATGAACTAACTGCCTGTTCGTATTGTCCAATATTGGAAGCAGCTACAGCTTTCATCGTGCGAACTACAGATTTTATTTCCTGGGCTCCTTCCAATTTCTGGCGTAAACTTTCTAACGTGTCCATTATTGTTTGTTTTGATCTGGTTCCGGTTTTTCCTGAAAAGGAACAAGAATATCATT
>Ga0209430_1001343_pt1 | contig 18544 bp, 13 predicted proteins | sample BarGraIncub1133A_FD_184504 | JGI IMG/M metagenome (GOLD analysis project Ga0209430, IMG submission 184504) | Arctic peat soil microbial communities from Barrow, Alaska - Barrow Graham LP Incubations 11-33A (SPAdes) (version 2) | ecosystem: Environmental > Terrestrial > Soil > Wetlands > Peat... | reverse complement strand
CTTGATGATTTACATCCATCTCAAAGGCCTTTTTCAAGAGCGTGGAAGCTTGTTGAATTTTTCCTAAACCCAAACGACCTAATCCTTGCAAATACAAGCAATGGATTTTGTTCCGATACGTCAAATCATCCTCCCAGATGAGTAAATCGGGCAATGAAACGGCAAAATAATCCATCTGGATCGTGTCATTCTTATGCTCTAAACCATAATTGATGAGCCGGTTGAATCGGGCCTCCGCTTCAGCATGACAGCCCAACTTCAACAATGCCATGCCTTGATAATAGATTTTGTCTGGTTTCTGATCGTTGTAAAAAAGAGCTGCAGCTGGTTCCGATTTTCCTTCTTTGGCCAAGCTCCAATACTGGAAAGCCTCCTCCCCTTTCCCGAGTGCTTCATAAGCACAGCCCAAGTAGTAATGGAAATCGTTTTCCTGTGCGCCGTGAAGCTTCCCTTCGCCCAGATGGTGAGGATACTCCAAACACTCATTCAACAGTTCAATCGCTTTGATGTAGTCCTTTTCTTTCATGAATTCTTTGGCCAGTTCCACCCGGCACAGTTGGTATTGGGCTGCAACTTTGCCTTCCCCACCCTCCCACGGATGGAACTTCCTGGCATCAATCAAGGCTTTGGCTTTGAGGAATTGACCTGTTTGATTGCATAGGGTGACCCATTCCAAATACAGATCATCGCGTTGTTCTACCAAATGCAGGTGTTTTTCAAGAATGTCCTGTCGTTCCTGATGGGGTCGGCAAAGTCGTTTGTACAATTGGTCCAGTTCCATGAAAACCCTGGCATCGGTTCGATCCAGTTTGAACGCTTTTTCAAGACATTTTAACGCCTTATCTTCTTGTTTCGTTTTGTTGAAATACGCCAATGCCAGGTTTCGGAACACGGTCGGAAACGTTTCGTCCAAGGCAGCAGATTTTTCCCAGCAGCCAATAGCTTCGGCATATTGGCGTTTGTCATACCAGAGATTGCCAAGGTAATAGGGTGCTTTGGCATCCTTTGGGTGGATCGTTTGGGCATATTCGAGCGCCAGAATGGCCTCCGGTCGATTTGGAAAACAAAAGTCTGGTTTGTGGGCGGCTGCTTTTGCCAAAACTTTGATGTTTTGAGATTGCATGCACCAACCTAGGTAATAATAGGTCATGGGAGTGGTGGTACAGACTTTGGCACCTATATTCAATAAACGAACCGCTTCTGTCAATAAACCTGCAGCGGCATAATCCAGAGCCACTTCCTCGTAATTGTGCATTTCACCGTGCATGAGTCGGTATATTTCGTCCAACACGGTAGCATCGTTTGTCAATAGGTATTGCTCAAAAAGGCAACCGAAGTTGAAAGGGTCGATTTCGAGGGCATCGGCTATCAACTTTAAAGCGGCAGTTTTTTGACCTTGATGACGCAGTATGGCTACTTTCAATGCGCTGGCTTGATGATTGTGACTGTTGCGAATCAGGGCTTTATCCACTTCAGCCAAAGCAACTTTCCAATTTCCAAAACGACAGGAAATTCGAGATAGTGCGAAGTACGCGACATCTTGCATGGCGGCATTCCAGCAGGCTTTGTAGAATGCATCATAGGCTTCTTTGTAACGGCCTTGATACTGAAGCGACAATCCCAGGTTGTAAAACGGCTCGCCGTCGTAGGGATTGGGATTCCGTTGCAACAGCGTTTCGATGGCTTTTCGGAAATAGGGTTCAGCCTTGGCGAATTTTCCACGACGAAGCAACCACAAACCCATGGCGTTGTTGTTGCGCACGTCACCGGGTTCCCTGCGAAGGGCTTCCTGGTAATAATCGGTGGCTACAAAAGTGGCATGACGGTATTGTTCCAAATGCAAGCCTGTGAGATAAAGTTGTTCGCTGGAAGCCACATCAGAGGGTTTCAAGGCGGGTTTGGCAGCTTCAGGAATCTTCGTTTCTACTTTTTCCTGAGGTTGCCATTCAAGCAGTAAATCTCCCTTTCCATCAAAAATGCTCAGTTTCAATTCTGTATATGGGGTATCTCCCACTTCCACTTCGCGAACGAACACTTTTTCGGGTATCAAGTCCTGTGTTTCCTCCAGAAAGCCTTCCAGCCGAATGCTTGCTTTCGCGATGAGCGAAGTGGCAAAAACTTTGACGACCGCCTTGGTTCCAACTTTCTCGAGGTTCAGCAACACCTCCGACGTGGCATTTTTAACCACACCCAGCTCTCGGTAAGGCAGGAAATATTGCGTGAAACTTTTTTCCTCAAAAGGTTGCAACCAGCTGAAATCGGGCTGATTATCGGTATAAACGCCGGCCATCAGTTCGATATATGGGCCGTCTTCGTCCGTTAAATTCCGGTCCCAGGCTTTGCCGAAATCTCCGTTTCCCCAGGTCCATTGTTTCTTCCCTGGCGAAACATGATGATCGGCCACATGCAAAACGCCGGCCTGTGTGTCGATTTCGTAACCACCCACGAAATTGTATTCTGAATTCACGGCCATGTAGGAAGTCGGCACCGGGATGTTCCTATAATTGGAAATATCGACTCCTGCCGAATAATCGACCTTATAGTAGGTACCAGTGGCAATCGGAAAAGTGGAAACATCCCGCTTGCCGTGATCGAAAACGGCATGTACATCGGGTGGAAAAACCGATTGGTAAAAGTCGTTGACCGCCACGGCAGGATTTGCCCACCATAGAAAGGTCTGTGGAAAAGGCGTCCGGTTGCTCAGCTTCGCGTTGATTTCCAACACTGCTTTCCCAGGTCGGAGTGTAAATCCGGCCAGCCCTTTTTGATGAAACATCCGTTCGATTTCGTTCACCCAAACAGTGGCACTGCCGTCTTCGTGTTTTTCGATGGTGTGATCGACCGGCAAAAACGTGCTGGGTCGATGATGTTGCGGCCAGTTGAATTCGATACCACCAGAAATCCACGGCCCTGTCAATCCGACCAACGCCGGCTTAATGACTTGGTTGTAATAAATAAAATGCCGTTTCTTGATTTTGTCCCAAGCCATCTGAACACGACCGCCCAATTCGGGCAGAATCATGATTTTTAAATACTCATTTTCCAGAAAGACGGCTTTGTATATTTTGTCGGTTTTAGTGTCGGCAATCTTTTCAATGACGGGATAGGGATAAACCACCCCACTACTGCCCTGATAAACACGCTTTTCCAGAAACATCGGATTCTTTTCGGGAGTTCCTGCTTCGTAGGTCGGAATGACCACTTCCTCTTCCCAAACCTTGACTTGCATGGCGATTATTTGACTAATTGTTTTTCAATTTCTTCCAACGATTTGCCCTTGGTTTCTGGCAACTTAAGCAGGATCAAGACAAATCCCGCCAAACAAATCCCGGCGTATAACCAGAAGGTACCAGCTGCACCTAGGGTTTTGTTCAGCAGTGGGAATGTATAAGTGAGGATGAAACAGGCTACCCAAAGGGCAAAGGTCGCAAGGGCCATGGCTGCTCCGCGAATCCGGTTCGGGAATATTTCCGAAAGAATGACCCATACAATTGGGGCCAGTGACATCGCATATATCCCAATGGCTGTGACAACCAATACTAAAACGGGGATACCTTTCAGCCCAAAAAAGAAGGCTGAACCCAGTAATAGATAATCAACAGCTAAGCCGATAGAACCAAAGACCATGAGTTTCTTGCGTCCCCATTTATCCACCGTAAACATGGCCACCAACGTAAAAATGAGATTCACGCTGCCGGTGATCACGATATTGAAAAGCGTATCACTTACGCCGTAACCTGCAGCGGTGAAAATTTCCTCCGCATAGTTAAACACGGTATTGATACCGCACCATTGCTGAAAAACTGCTAAAAAGATACCAAGCAGTAAAATGACAGAATAGGCAGGTTTGAAGAGTGTCTTAAAATCTACTTTCTCACTAACATCGTCCAGTGTTGCCTGGATATTTGACATTTCTTCTCTGGCATACTCCTCACCACCAATACGTTTCAAGGTGGGGAAAGCTTTGTCGGATTTGCCTGCCTTCATCAGCCAACGGGGACTTTCGGGGACAAAAAAGGTCAAGACGAAAAAAGCTATCGCCGGAACTCCGCAGGCGAAAAACATCCAGCGCCATCCGACCTGTCCATTCCAAGATGCCTGAATAAGCGCATCCGACGCACCGTCGGGCACTTTGTCTGCAATAAGTAAATTAATGAGTTGTGCTGCCAGAATTCCGATGACAATGGTCATCTGGTTGAGTGAAACCAATCTTCCCCGCCAATGTGAAGGGGCCACTTCTGCAATATACATGGGAGATAGTGCAGAAGCCAAGCCGATTCCAATACCTCCGATCATGCGGAAAACCACAAAGGTGGAGTAATTCATGGCAAAACCGGTACCAACGGAAGCAACCATGAAGAGCAAGGCAGAGACTAACAAAGGTCGCTTTCTGCCGAAGGCATCGCTCACCACACCAGAAATCACTGCACCAAGAATACAGCCCACCAGTGCGCAACTCATAGCCCATGCTTGCAGGTTCGCTACTGAAGCAATGTCAAAAAAACGTTCGTAAAAAGGTTTGGCACCACCAATAACCACCCAGTCGTATCCGAAGAGTAAACCGCCCATGGCAGAAACCATGGAAATCCCTAAAATGTAGGCTCCGTTGAACTTTCGCATGTTATCAGATTAAGAATGATACAAAGGAAATGGATTTAAATATACGGATTCATAGAATAAATGACGAATGATATGGATTATTATACGATTTATGTGGAAAGAAAGAAGATTTCCCTATTTTTGAAGTTCAACCGAAATCGAACCCTTTATGGCTAAAATGCAAAGCGGTTTCAAGGGTGAAAGAGCCATCATCCTGCCCGCCTCCATTGTTGAAGAATTTAAGCAGGATGCATTGGGATGCCTTTTGCATATTACCGACATTGGGTACTATCCAAGTGCTGATTTCCATTATCGTAAGCGATCTAAGTCGGAGGTTAGGCAATATGTCCTGATCTATTGCACCAAGGGAGAGGGCTGGTTTGAGACTGATGGCCTTCGACAGAAAGTGACCGAACATCAATATTTTGTGTTGCCTATAGGTAAAGCACACTCCTATGGGAGCAACAGCAAGAACCCATGGACAATTTATTGGATTCACTTCGATGGAGAAAAAGCTGGGTATTTTGCGGAAGGGCTTGATAAGCCTGTGCTCATTTCTCCCGAAAAGGATTCCCGAATCGAGGAACGGCTTCATCTGTTCGAAGAAATCTTTTCCACACTTAGAAATGGTTATCGGAAATACAACCTCGCATACAGCACCGTTGCATTATTCCATTTTCTAGGTTCACTTAAGTTTGTAGGTGCCTACAGGGCCAGCATAAATTCGAACCTGCCTCAACGGGATGTTGCCGATGAGGCCATTCATTACATGCGTGAGAACATTGGTAAACGAATCACGCTCAAGGAACTGTCAAAATTTTCAGGTTATTCCACATCGCATTTTTCCAGCCTTTTTCATCAGAAAACTGGATACTCCCCACAGAGCTATTTGACCCAACTAAAAATCCAGGAAGCATGTCACTTCCTGGATTTCTCCAACCTGAAAATCAATCAGATCAGTATGATGGTTGGTTTTGAAGACGCACTGTATTTTAGCCGAATCTTTACAAAAACAATGGGGCTTTCACCCACGAAATACCGTAACAAAAAGAAAGGTTAAGCGTTTTTGACGATGATCATCTTGATGATCTTGCCTACGTATTCAGCAGCGTCGGTGGTTCTTTCGAGCCCGTTCATGATTTCCTTGAGCTTGATGATTTCGATGCTGTCTGTTTCCTTTTTGAAAAGTTCAATGACAAACTGCTCGTAAACATCATCCGCTTTGTTTTCGATGTCGTGCAAATCGTTGCAATATTTTTTGATCTGCTTGGCATCTTTTTTCAGGACATCCAGTTCGTCAATGGCTTTTCCAATGCAAATGGCACCCTCGCGGATCAGATTGCAAATATCCAAGGCACTGGCTGGCATCTTCGCCGGATTGTAAAGTACAATTTTCTTGGCACAGCTGTTGATGTAGTCTGTCACATCATCCAAGCGGCTGGCCAGTTGATTGATGTCTTCCCGGTCGAACGGTGTGATGAAAGTGCTGTCCAGTTCCTCGAAAACGCGGCTGGATAAGGCATCGCCTTTCTTCTCCTGTTCCTTGATTCTCTTGAAATAGTCCGGCGCAGTTTCGTGATCGTAGTTTTGAATGAATTCGATCATGATATCTGAAGCGACCAACATGACATCGGACATTTCTTTCAGAATGGGGAAGAACTTAGGTTCTTTGGGGGTGAATTTGCTGAAAAAGGAATTGTTCATTGGAGTTGTATGTTTTATAAGATGTTTCCAAACAGAAAGAAGATCAATGCGGCGATACCGGCGCTAACGGGAATCGTCAGGATCCAGGCGACCAATAAACTTCTGGTGACCCCCCAGCGAACAGCAGATAAGCGTTTTACGGCACCAACACCGATAATGGCACCGGTAATGGTATGCGTCGTACTTACAGGGATTTTCAACGCTTCCGATAAGTAAAGGGTCAGTGCACCGGCGGTTTCAGCAGCGACACCTTCGAGCGGAGTAACCTTCGTGATGCGTGTGCCCATGGTTTTGATGATTCTCCAACCACCGGACATGGTACCCAATGAAATGGCTGTGAAACAGGAGAAGGCAACCCAGTCAGGCATCTGGCCTATGGAATGGATGCCCCAGTCAATGCCTTTCTGCGTATAGGCGGCATACAATGCTGCAGCGATGATACCCATTACTTTCTGGGAGTCATTCAGTCCGTGACCGATACTGAACAAACCGGAGGAAACCAGCTGAAGGCGTTTGAAGTAGGTATTGGCCTTATGCGGGTTCATTTTTTTAAAGGTATGCAGAATCAGGATCGTCAGTAAGGAGGAAATGATTCCACCGATGAGCGGCGCCAAAATAATGAACGAAGCAATCTTGATGATCACGGGTGCTTTGATGGCTTCAAGACCGCTGGTTTCATAACCGCTGGCCATCATGGTGCTCATGATGGCTGCCCCTGCAAAGCCACCGATCAGGGTATGTGAGGAAGAAGATGGAATACCAAGCCACCATGTAGACAAATTCCAAATGATGGCGGCGACGATTCCCGAAAATATGACCGGCAGTGTAATGTATTGCTCGATAACCGATTTGGAAACCGTATTGGCTATACCAAACTCACCAATGACATACTTGGCAATGAAGAATGCCAGAAAATTAAAAAATGCAGCCCATAGTACCGCTCTAAAAGGTGTCAGCACTTTCGTAGAAACAATCGTGGCAATGGAGTTGGCAGCGTCGTGAAAGCCGTTGATGTAATCAAAAACCAGCGCCAGAACAATAATGGTAATGAGTAGAGTCATTGTTTTTCGGTTGTTTGTAGTAACATTTGTTAAGATTTGTTGACAAAGGTCGGAAACAGGTATTACAATCCTGTTACAAATGAATGAAAGGGACGTGAAAGGGAAGTCGAAAAACAAAAAAACTGATCTTTTTTAGACCAGTCTCTTTTAAGATGTCAGAGCGAAAAACGGGACTCGAACCCGCGACCCTCAGCTTGGGAAGCTGATGCTCTACCAACTGAGCTATTTTCGCAATTTTGTTTGGTGGCACAAAAGTACGAATTCTTTGAAAAAAACAGCTGAACAGGTTGAAAAAATGAGTTTGAAGATGTAAATTGCGGTGACTTTAATGGAAAGCACTCTTTCATAGGTTTGTAACGCAACTGTAATACCCAATTGTCACCTTTGCAACGTTAAAATCCATCCAATTAAGACTTATGATTATGGTACTAAAGGTAGAAGCAGAACTTGAAGCGCTGAAAAAAGAAACCATCGAAATGTGGACCTTGGTCTATAACCAGGTGCAACGTGCCGGTGAAGCCATCCTGACACTGGACAAAGACCAGGCCCGACAAATTATCATGCGGGAACGCAGGGTCAATGCCTTCGAACTGAAGATTGACAGCGACGTAGAAGATATGATTGCGTTGTACAACCCAGTTGCTGTCCAATTGCGCTTTGTTCTTGCCGTCCTCAAAATCAATACGAATTTGGAACGCATCGGTGACTTTGCAGAAGGGTTGGCCCGTTTCGTACTGGACTTCAAAGGCCCTGCACTGGATCCTGAATTGGTTCGCAATCTAAGGCTGGCCGAGATGATCGATCAAGTCAAGGAAATGCTTCAGACGCTGTTTGATGCGTTGGAAAAAGAAAATGCCAGAATTGCCACCAAGGTTTTTGAAATGGACCAGAAGGTGGATGAGATCAACCATGCAAGCCTGCCTTTACTGACCGCCTACATTATTGAAAGCCCTGAATCCAATGCTTCGGATGCCCTGCAGATGGTCAGCATTTTCAGAAAACTGGAACGCATCGGCGACCATTGTACCAACATGGCCGAAGAAATTGTTTTTTATCTGGACGCCAAGGTGTTGAAACACCAGGGCAAAACCAAAGAACGTTTTGAGTAGTGAGAGCAGAGGCGAAGCTTGCTTCGACTATGCCGAGTCACGAAAAACGACTGTTTAATACAAATGAACGTTTTGAGTAGTGAGAGCAGAGGCGAAGCTTGCTTCGACTATGCCGAGTCACGAAAAACGACTGTTTAATACAAACGAAATCTAAAAATGAGCAAAGCCCGGATTTTGGTCGTCGACGACGAAGAAGACTTGTGTGAGATTCTCCAGTTCAACCTGGAAAGTGAAGGTTACGAAGTTGAAACAGCCAATTCAGCCGAGGAAGCTCTGAAAAAAGATCTGGCATCCTTTCATTTATTGATGCTCGATGTCATGATGGGTGAAATCTCCGGTTTCAAGATGGCCGGGATGATTCGGAAAAACGAAAAACTAGCCAACCTGCCCATCATTTTCATCACGGCCAAAGACACCGAGAACGACATGTTGACCGGTTTCAACATCGGTGCCGATGATTACATTTCCAAACCCTTTTCCATCCGTGAAGTAACTGTTCGTGTCAAAGCCATTCTGCGACGCACCATGGTTGTTGAACCGTCGGATAAAGAATCCATCCTGCAGTTTGAAAACCTGAAAATTGATACGATCCGAAAGCAGGTTTTCCTGAGCGAGCGGCCAGTGGATCTGACCAAAAAGGAGCTGGAGATGTTGTTACTGCTGGTTTCGCACCCCGGTCGCGTTTATTCCCGTGAGGATATACTGAGTGCGGTCTGGTCCGATGACGTCTATGTACTGGATCGTACCATCGATGTGAACATCACCCGATTGCGCAAAAAACTGGGCGATTTCGGACAACATATTGTCACCAGGCTCGGTTACGGTTACTGTTTCGATTATAAATAAAAACTATGGCTGAAACCATTCGAAAACCCTTTTTTAATTTCCATCGGAAACTCTTTCTGACCATCGTCTCCTTGTTTATGATGTTCGTCCTGTTCATCAGCATCTACCAGTACCGTCGGGAAAAAGCATTCCGCGTGGCATTGCTTACCGAACAATTGCAAAGCTACAACAACCTGTTTTATGAAATAACCAGTGAGAAAGGCGTCAATGACAGCAGTATCCGTAGCGTGATGGGGTTTCTAAAAGTAAGCGACTTGCGTGTGACAGTCATTGATTTCAATGGGAATGTACTTTATGATTCCGAGGCCAACCACCTTAAGAACCACTCCGACCGACCAGAATTCAAGGGTGCCATGGCCTTTGGCGAGGGCGTTTCGGTGCGTCGCCTTTCGGAAACCACAGGCAAAATATTTTTTTATACGGCAAAGCGCTATCCCAATTATATTATCCGAAGTTCCCGTCCTTATGACTCCATCCTTAACAAACAACTTCAAGCAGATTTAAGCTTTATGCTTTTCATTGCCACTATGATGATTGTTATACTCGTTTTGTTATACAATTCTACCAAACGCATGGGGAATACCATTGCGCAACTCCGGGACTTTGCTGAAACAGCCAATAAGAACCTTCCACTAGATACCTCTCTGGATTTTCCGAAAAACGAATTGGGCGAGATTTCCAGATACATCGTCGGTTTGTTTCAACGGCTGAAAACAACCCGAGACGACCTATTGGTGGAAAGGGAGAAACTCATCAGCCACCTGCAGTCCGCCAAAGAGGGGTTGGCCATCTATACCCCGGAAAAGAAAGAAATCATTGCGAACAACCTGTTCATCCAGTACCTGAACTTGATTTCCAACATACCGGCACAATCGGCTACTACAATTTTTGACCTTCCTGAGCTTGAATCCATCAATCATTACATCCGTGAAACGCAAGGTATTCGTACTCCGGTTTCACCATTGCAGAGACAGTCGGTGAATATTGACAAGAATGGCAGGGTTTTTCAGGTTCAATGTATTTTGTTTCAGGATAAAAGCTTTGAGATAAGCATTAATGACATCACCATAAACGAAGAAGAATCCCGCCTAAAACGGCAGTTGACCCAAAATATCGCACACGAGCTTAAAACACCAGTCAGCAGTATCCAGGGCTATATGGAAACCATTCTGGCCAACCCGGACTTGCCCGCCGAAAAACTGCATTCATTCGTAGAACGATCCTTTCTTCAGAGCAAGCGTCTGAGTGAATTGCTGCGTGACATTTCCACACTGACCCGATTGGACGAAGCACCCAAGCTGATTGAGAAAGAGGACGTGAACCTGTCACGCCTCATCCAACATATTATTAGCGAACAAGAAGCAGAAATCACGGCTAGAAAAGTGCTTCTGAAAACCGACATCGATCCAGACTTGACTGTAAAAGGGAATACCTCCCTGTTGTATTCCATTTTCCGTAATCTGCTGGACAACGCATTGGCTTATGCAGGTGAAGAAGTAGAAATTGGCATCACTTGTTTCCGCAATGACCAGGACCGTTGTTACTTCAGTTTCTACGACACCGGTGTAGGCATCGCCGATGAGCATCTGAACCGCATTTTCGACCGCTTCTACCGCGTCGATAAAGGCCGCATGCGCAAACTGGGCGGAACCGGGCTGGGACTTGCCATCGTCAAAAACGCCATTCAGCTCCATGGAGGAACCATTTCTGCCAAGAATCGGCCAGAAGGCGGTTTGGAATTTGTGTTCTCTTTGCTAAAATAATTCCTATATTTACAAAAAGTTCATCTTCAAAGCGTTTTATTAATTGAACTCTGAAATGTTCTTCTCTGAATAATATACGGGTGAGAGTCTACATTAAAAATATGGTATGCATCCGGTGCAAGATGGTCGTCAAAAACGAGTTGGAGAAGCTTGGCCTTCACTATTCTTTTGTGGAGCTTGGTGAGGCACTTATAGAGGAAGAAGCCACCAAGGAACAATTGACCAGTCTGAACGAATCGCTCCTAAAAAATGGATTGGAGATTCTGGAAGACAACAGATTCATACTGGTAGAGAAAATCAAGACCACCATCATTGAACTGGTTCATTATACGGACAATCAGATAAAAGTCAATCTCTCCAATTACCTAAGTGATAAACTAGGGTACAATTACACCTACCTGGCCAATCTTTTTTCCGAAATCAAAGGTACCACCATCGAGAGCTACTACCTCAACCATAAAATTGAGAAGGTCAAGGAGTTACTGGTATACGACGAGCTCAACCTCACGGAAATCGCCTTCAAACTCCACTACAGCAGCGTGGCACATTTGTCCAATCAATTCAAGAAGATGACCGGACTCACACCTTCCCACTTCCGCAATCTCAAAAACAATCATAGAAACACATTGGGTAATGTGTAAGCGTTGATATGGGAATTATGCAACTTATTTCCAAAGTTGTGTAAGGCATCCTAGGTCAAACAAAAGCAACTTTGCATTGAACATTTTATATGCTGAATTCGTTCGTTTATTCGAACAGTCGTTTTTCGTGACTCGGCATAGTCGAAGCAAGCTTCGCCTCTGCACTCGCTACTTAAAACGTTCGTTTATTCGAACAGTCGTTTTTCGTGACTCGGCATAGTCGAAGCAAGCTTCGCCTCTGCACTCGCTACTTAAAACGTTCGCATACTGGATTGTTCAATGCTTAATTTTTATGTACTCTTTTAAAAATCAACAGTATGAAAATGTCCTTTTTTCTGGTTTTACTCGCACTCGTATCCGTCAGCCTTCAGGCGCAAGACAGAATTTCTATCGGTGCAAAGGCAGGGTTGAACATCTCAAACATTTATGATTCCGAGGGAGAAACCTATTCCGCAGATGCCAAAACTGGCTTCGCAGCCGGCGGTTTCCTACACATACCCCTCGGTGGTTTCTTTGGCATTCAACCGGAAGTAATGTTTTCACAGAAGGGATACCAGACTTCTGGCAGCCTGCTCAGCACGTCACGCACTTCCAACTTCCTTGACTTTCCAATTTTGTTGGCCATCAAGCCTCTTGGATTGGCCACGCTGTTGATCGGCCCGCAATATTCCTACCTGCTCAAACAGACGACCAATGTCGTTACTCCAGTTTCAAACACGACAACGGTTGATGAATTCACGAATGATAATATCCGTAGAAACACCTTGGGTCTTGTCGTGGGTGCTGATGCCAATCTTCTCCAATTTGTGATCAGTGGACGGGTAGCATGGGATTTATACGACAACAACGGTGATGGAACATCTACCACGCCTCGATATAAGAATGTAAATGGTCAACTTACCCTAGGGCTCCGATTTTGATCGAGTACAGGTTTTAAATAGTAATCACAAATTAATACACAACATTATGAATGCAGGAAATGTAGTTATCGGCGTTGTGGCCGGATTGGCCACAGGTGCTTTATTGGGCGTTTTATTCGCCCCGGACAAAGGTTACAAGACTCGTAAAAGAATTGGTCGTGAAACCGAAAAAATCACGGACGACATGACCGATAAGTTCCAGGAATTCGTGGACAGTATCACGGACAGGTTCGATAAGGTAAAAGAAGACGTTACCAATTTTGCTGAAAAGGCAAAGTCAACGGAAAAACAGGTCGAAAAGGATCTGAAAACAAGTAAGGTTTAGTAGGTTTTAGGTTTTAGTTTTAGGTTTTAGGTTAACAATAATTCTGTCAATTATAAAGCAATGGAAGACTATGCAAGATTGTTCGAAACTCTTTTGGAAAGAGTTGCCGATTATTTCAAGACCACGGTCGAGTTGGTAAAACTCAAAGCGGTTGAGAAAATAACGGATCTGATTTCTTCGTTGATCCCCCATGTCTTTATAATTGGCATAATTATTTCGGCCCTGCTTTTCCTGAATATCGGCCTAGCGTTATGGTTGGGTGATATTCTTGGAAACATGTACTACGGATTCTTAGCGGTAGGTGCGTTTCACGGAATACTGGCCATCGTCTTTCGACTTTTCTTTTACAAAGGGATCAAGCGGATAGTCAGTCGTCAGCTAATTAAAGAACTTCTAAAATAGAACGATATGATATCGAATGCCGTAGAACTTAAAGATGCCATACAGAAACTGGAATCCGACAAGGTTGTTCAGGTGTTTCTGATGAGGCAGGAATTTGAACATGCGTACGAAAGCATCAATCCATTGAGCCTGATCAGGGATAATCTGGAGGTTTCTCCTTCGTCGAAGTTCCTTGGGAATAATATGATCAGCACATCAGTTGGTTTGGCCACGGGTTTTCTGATCAAAAAATGGATTATGGGGAAATCCGACAATCCAATCCGGGGGATACTCGGATCGGCTGCGCAAATTGGAGCCATCAATTTGATGGCAAGATATCAGAGCGCCATTGAAATTGTTGGACGGACGTTGCTTCAACTCTTCCTGCATAAAGACAAAAAAACGGATGTCGCTGTTTGATAGAAACCTTTCTATTCCCTTTTACGCAAAAATGACCATCTATTTAGTTGGTCTTATTGCGTTATGCACCATCTTACACATCACTCAGGATATCGTCGTTCCGCTTGTTTTTGCTGTAATCATTGCCATCGTACTCAGTCCGGTCGTGGATTTTTTGGTGCGCAAGAGAATGAATCGCGTCCTTGCCATTGTACTGACCATTTTGCTGGCCCTCCTACTTATTTCCGGTTTGATCACCGTCATTTTCTATCAAGTCAGCCAGTTGACCGATTCATGGCCGGAATTGATAGCGAAAATATCGGCCATGCTGAATCAAACAATCAGCGAAGGCTCCGCCTATCTCGGGGTTAATCCTCAAAAAATCCACACATGGATTGCAGAGACTCAGAAAGAATTGACTAATTTCAACGGCACTACCTTGGGACAAACGCTGATGACTGTCGGAAGCAGCCTAGTCCTATTTTTCCTGATACCGGTCTATATCTTTTTATTCTTGCTGTATCAACCCATCATATTGGAATTCATTCATCAAATAGCAGGTGATGACAGCAAATTGCAGATCAAAGAAGTGGTCTCACAAACGAAAGCAGTGGTGCAACACTATCTGATCGGTTTGTTGATTGAAGCTGGGATTGTAGCTGCATTGGATATAGGTGCGCTCTTCTTACTTGGCATTCCGTATGCCATTTTATTGGGGATTCTTGCCGCTTTGTTAAATATGATTCCGTACCTGGGAGGCCTTGTCGGTGTTGGTATACCCATGGCCATTGCGTTAGCAACCAAGTCGACGGCATGGTACGCCGTTTATGTCCTGATCGCATTCTATGTCATTCAACTGATTGACAACAACTACATTGTACCAAAAATCGTCGCATCCAAGGTTAAAATCAACGCCCTCTTCGCCATCATAGTCGTCTTGGCAGGAAATGCCTTGTGGGGCATTCCCGGGATGTTTTTGTCGCTCCCCATTCTGGCCATTATCAAATTGACGTGCGACAACTTTGAACATCTAAAACCTTGGGGCTTTTTGTTGGGTGATACGCTGCCACCTTTGATAGACATTCAACCGATTTTTAAGCGGAAAAAGAAAACTTGACGAAGGTGGAACCACAATGAACGAAAGTGAAAAAGAAAATAAAAAATACGGCAGATTATTCTTAAAAAGGAGTCTTAAAGTAATCGCGTGGGTATTAGTCAGCTTTCTGCTTTTACTCCTTGCCGTTGCTTTGATTGTTCAGATTCCCGCAGTCCAGCTTAAAATTGCGAAGTATGCCACTGCCTGGATCACGGATAAAACGCATGGCAGAGTCGAATTAAAAGATTTCCGCATTCAGTTTCCAAAGACAATTGTTATCCGAAGTCTATACCTGGAAGATTTAGCCAAAGATACCTTGGCATCCATCGGATTGGTGAAAATAGACTTGGCTTTCAGCGGCCTCCTCCATCAAAAGGTTCAAATCCATTCCTTGGACCTGGAGGACGCTGTATTCAAAATAAATCGGGCGGAAAAGGACTCCCTTTTCAATTATAATTACTTGATTACGGCATTCAGCAGTGAGTCTCCTACTCCTAAAAAACCTTCCGCTCCATGGACCATCAATTTGAAAAAAGTCCGTTTGAGCAACTTGCGTGTGAAGTTTGATGATTACCATCAAGCGACTCATCTGGCGTATGGTCAGATCATGCTGGTAGCCACCGATATGTATTATACAGCAGCAAAAATGGGAGTGACCGTCAAGAAATTCACCGCTACCGATCAAAACGGCTTTGCAATTAAAGAATTCAGGGTCGTACTCCGAATGGATCCGCACCAACTTTCGGCCAAAAAGACAAAGATCCAAACACTGCATTCCAACTTTGAGGGCGATCTGTCGCTTGGTTTTGATTCGTTGGGCAGCCTGACTCAAAATCTTTCCAAAGCACTGGTCAATATTCGAGTAAAAAAACTACTCATTCACAATGCGGACGTGCTGTATTTTATGCCAAAGTTGGACAGCATTCCATTTTTCAAGAACAGAATGATGTCCACCTCCTTTTCGGGAGAAATCAACGGCCCAGTAAACCATTTGACGGGGAAAGGCATTAATATTAGCACCGGCAGCAATACCCGTTTGAAAGCGAACTTTACGATAATCGGACTACCAGATTATCAGACAGCACTGTATGATTTCCCAATCATCCGGATACATACAGGCCGAAAAGATTTGGAGCTTTTAGGCAACCTTTCCGAAACCATGGAATTACCGGATACAATCGATCTGGAGGTTATACTAAAGGGGAAATTAAAGGCTTTCAAGGCATCCGGAAACATGACCAGCAGCTTTGGGAACGGCCGCTTCACCGGTAGTCTCGACGAGAAGGAGCACTTTACGGCTGAGGTTGGATTGGATCAATTCAACGTTGGTCGGTTGATGAAAAAACAAGACCTGATGGGGTCGATGACCTTGCAAGCCAAGGCGGACGGTCATGGATTGAATATCAAGACGATTCGTTCAAAAATCGATGTCACCGCTTCGGAGTTCAACCTGAACAAGTATACCTACCACAACCTCGCCCTCCACGGAGACATTGCAGGAATGGGCTTTAACGGATCCATCAAATTGAACGATGAAAACGCAGCTTTTGACTTTAAGGGCAAGGTAGACATGAATGGCAAGCAGGCTTATGCACAATTTCGCTTCGATCTGAAAGGTGCGGATCTGAAAAAACTCCACCTGATGACCACCGATACCCGAATGGCGTTTTCCATCGTTGCCGATTTTCATGGCGAGGTTCCACGTCGTTTGAACGGACAGGCCGTTCTAAAGGATATTTTGGTGATGCATGAAGGGGTAAAATACCCGTTGGATTCCATTTTCGTGAAAACAGCCAACAAACCCGGTTCCAGCTCCATAGAGGCACACAGCAAACTCATCGACCTCACGTATGAAGGTAGTCTTTTCCCCACGGAAATCGCTGGCGAAGTCCTTGCGTTCGTCCATCCGTATTTTGCCGTACTGGGTCAGGAAACTTTGAAAACGTCGGGAACTACAGACTACTTTACTTTCAACATCCAGTTGCATAACCATCCGTTGCTGTCCAATGTTTTCTTTCCTCTGTTGAAAGAATTCAGACCCGGAGTCATTCAAGGCAGTTTTAACGGTGCCAAAAAAGAATTGAAAGTAACCGCGGATATGGAAAAGATTACCTACGGTGAAATGACCATCAACGGTTTGGCTTTGGATGTCCATTCAGACACCAGGGCAATCAGTTATAGCCTTTCCTGCAATGAATTGTACAATACGTCGATGAAGATGAACAAGATTGTGCTGGACGGGGAACTAGCCGATCAGCGCATTCTGGCCAATCTGTCAGCTTTTGAAGGGAATCAGCAAAAACTACTGGTTCACACGAAAATCCAGATGAACCAAAAGAATTACCAACTCAGCATCGATCCGGCTACCATTAACCTGATGGGTGAGACTTGGTCGGTTGCCCCCGAAAATTACGTGGAATTCGGCAAACAAGGCTTTCTTATTCATCATTTTTACCTGGAAAACGCCGGGAAACAGATTTGGATTACCTCCGCACACGATCGGTTCAACGACGATTTGAGTCTTAAGGTAAACCGATTCAAACTGGATGACATTTCCAGGATCCTGGAGCGGGATACCAGCTTTGTCAAAGGCGTGTTGAATGGAAACATTCTGCTGAAACGGGCGGGCAACACGTACGGAATTATTGCTGACGCTCAATTGGACAATCTTATTGTCAAAAATATACCTATCGGAAACGTCACCTTGAATGCCACCAATTCCACCAACGGACGATTTGACATGGCAGTCGCCTTAACCGGAAATGCGAATCAGTTGACGGCCAAAGGCTTTTATGCACCCAACGCCGGTGCGCAAACCATCAATCTGAACGCTGACATACAATCGCTGTCCTTGGAAACGGTGAAAGCTTTTTCCATGGGTGCGATCAAGGAAGCGTCGGGCAACCTGAGCGGTCATTTCAACGTAGGAGGCAATCTCGCCAAACCGGAAGTGACGGGTGAACTGACTTTCAACGACGCTATTATCAATCCGACCTTTCTGAACAGTCGACTGAGTTTGAAACATGAACGCATTCTGCTTGAAAAGGACGGCATCCATTTGAATCGTTTCACGCTGCTGGACGCTAAAAATAATCTAGCCACCATCGATGGGTCCATTTTGATGACCCAATTCAGCAATCCGGTTTTATCCTTGCGGATCGATACCAAGAACTTCCTGTTGCTGAATACAGGCCCCAAAGACAATGCGCAATTCTACGGGAAAATGCTCATTGACAGCAGAATTGACATCCACGGACCCATCAGTCTGCCGGTCGTCAATGCCCGTATCAAGTTGAAGAAAGGTTCCAATATGACATTTGCGATGCCTGAGGAAACATTCAGTACGTATAAAGGTGAAGATGTAGTGGAATTTGTCGATACCATCAAAGAAAAATCCATCATGTTCAGAACCACAAAGAAGGAAACCCCCAAAAGCAGTTTGAAAGGATTTGATGTTTCTTCCATTATTGAAATTGATGAACAGGCCTCTATTAAGTTGCTTTTCGACCCGACATCCAGCGATTCGTTGGTCGTGAAGGGCGAAGCGGCCCTCAGTTTTTCACTGGACCGAAGCGGAAAAATGAGCCTTACAGGAACCTATCTGTTGAAGCAAGGCGATTATCTGCTTTCGCTGGAATCCCTGGTGAAAAGGAGGTTCAAAATCGAATCGGGCAGTACCATCATCTGGTACGGGGACCCT
>Ga0209430_1001342_pt1 | contig 18556 bp, 20 predicted proteins | sample BarGraIncub1133A_FD_184504 | JGI IMG/M metagenome (GOLD analysis project Ga0209430, IMG submission 184504) | Arctic peat soil microbial communities from Barrow, Alaska - Barrow Graham LP Incubations 11-33A (SPAdes) (version 2) | ecosystem: Environmental > Terrestrial > Soil > Wetlands > Peat... | reverse complement strand
TCCACATAGGGAAACGGAATCTGAAAAAGATCGAGATCAGAATCCAGATTCGGAGTCGAATCCGATCCACGAAAAGCCAGAACTATCCGATTTTCAGACTCCGCAAAGAAGCCAAACTTTTCTTCTGTTTTTTCAGTCACCCCTGCCATACCTCTTAATGAGTGGCAAAGCTCAAACCCCATTGGCAGAGCTAATTTATTTTGATCAAAAAACGGATAGGTCTGATAACAGAAACCCGCAAGTAAAATAGCATCCTGTTTGTTATAGGATTCAGTTGGCTTCATTCGGTTCATCTTTTTTCTCCTTGAGTATAGTATCTCCATATTGATTAGCAGGTTCCCAGTTCTGGAGTTCCACAATATTGCCCTCGGGATCCGTGGCATAAACGAAGGTTGCCACCACATTGTTTGGATAGTCGGCCACAATCCGTTCTCCAATTTGACCACCGCCGGCAGTTAGTAATGCATTAATCCTGTTGTTCGATTTCTCTAATCATTCTTAACCCCATAAATTTTGTTTTACCCGTAGAAATTGGCTTTTTCATTAAAGCTTCGGTTTCTGTTTGCTCAAGTTTTCCTGACGCATACAAAGTGATGTGACGCATTGGCTTCACTCCCAATCTTTTGCCGTTTCGGCTTAATTCATAGGGTGCTTTCAGCCCCACTGCTAAAACGTAGTCAAAGCAATTGTAATCCAGGCCTGAATTTTTTCATAGTATAGTGAATTTTCTTCATCCTGTTTTTTTATTCGACTGCCTAATCGATGGGATCTGCACGGAAGCACCATCCCTTCGATCTTTATTCAAGGTGGAAGCATCGGTTCCTTCCGAATATTAATAAAAGAACGCAACTCATAAAGAGTCCACATTCTTTGGTCATAAATGAGATTACCACCCTAAACTTTAAACGGCTTGCTTGTCAAAATTCACCACAGCAATTTTCGAGATCAGCCATACAAGTCGTAAACCCGTCAAGCATATTACCTTTACAAATAAAAAAATCATATTATATCTCATTATCTATTCTATTCGAAACTGCCTAGCAAGTTCTATCATTATGTCTTTATACCATTATATAACAATAATCCATTTTAAACAATTGAGAAAGCTGATCAAATCGGGCATAACATGGTGAATTTTAGTAATTAAACAGTAGATATTTGCATTAAAAAGCGCTATAATGAAACGGCATGTATCTACATGTATCGGCATGTAAGCATTTATGCTTTATTAAGATATATCCCGAATAGAAGTTTCAAATTAATTACATAGAAATTTGTTATCAGGGAAAACCAAAGGATCATATTTGAAAGGGGTTATTATGAACGAAAATCAAAAACCGATGTTGGATCCGGAGACAGGTTCTGTTCCAGATACAGCACGAGAAATCACTGCACATCCTGCTAGACTCATTCAGGCTAAAGCTTACCGCAAATCCCGAATATCCACAAAACTGCTGCTGTTTACTGTTTGTCTAATTGCATTGGCGGTGTTATCTCTGGGGATTATTGCCATCAATCTGGGCGCATCAGCGGTAACAAACCAGGCCAATGCCGATGCACAAGCATACACCACCGCAGAAGCATCTCATGTTGGCGCCATTTCTGAAGACGATGTACTGGCTCGAATCACCAATCTGAGAAATCAGATCCTGTCAATCTCATTGTTTATTATCTTAATTGGAGGCGTCGTTGCTTATGTTATGGCGCAGAATTTTGCCAAACCCATTATCAAGCTCAAAGAAGTGGCAGATCAGGTTGCTGATGGAAAAGTTGATGTGGACATTAAATTGACCACCCATGACGAAATTGGTGATTTAATGCTGTCATTTGAAACCATGATTCAAAACAATAAGGGCATGGCTGAGGCTGCTCAGCGGATGGCCCAGGGTGATTTTGAAGTTGAAATCACACCCCGATCCGAAGATGATGTGATCACCTATTCAATGATTGCGGTAATAAAAGAAATGAACAGAGTGCATGATGCCATCGGAAAAATTGGCAATGCCGCTTTAGAAGGTCAACTTAATTATCGTGGTAACACCAATGAGTACACCGGAGCTTACAAAGATTTGATTATGTCGTTAAATACTGTCATTAACACCTTTGTTAAACCCCTCAAGGTTGCCAACAAGGCCATTGAACGCATCGGTAAAGGTGTGATTCCACCAAAAATCACCACCGAATATAAAGGTGATTTCAACGATCTTAAAAATAATATCAACGCCTGTATTGACGGTCTGGGAGCCTTAACCGAAACCGGTGAAGTACTCCATCGACTTGACATTAATGATTTTTCAACCAAAATGGAAGGTAACTATTTAGGCATTTTTGGAGATCTGGCCACATCGGTTAATGAAATCCAAGCGAAGCTCAACTATATTCATTCCATTGTCAATAATGTTTCCAATGGTGTTATGAGTGACTATGACGAACTGATGACGATTGGAAAACGCAGTGATGAGGATGAATTTATTCCTAGTCTGATTAAAATGATTGAAAACATCCACGCACTGGTCAGAGAAGCCGATGAAATGACCCGGTTGGCTGTAGCAGGTGATCTTGATCACCGGGGAGATCCATCCAAGTTCCGGGGCGAATATGCTCGTGTTATTTCTGGATTCAACCGGACACTGGATGCCGTTATCGAGCCAATCCAGGCCACATCTGCAGCTTTGGATGAACTGTCAAAAGGTAATCTGAACTTTACCATGAAAGGTGATTATAAAGGACATCATGGCAAAATCAAAGAAAACATGAACCGCACCATCAACTTCCTGAAAAATTATGTGGCTGACATTACATCCTTACTTAAGCTCATTGGCGAAGGTGATCTCACTAAGGAAATCAAAGCCTATTATCATGGGGATTTTAATGCTGCCAAGCTTGTCATTAATAATATTACCACCAAATTAAGCGAAGTTATGAAGGACATTGATGCTGGCGCCGAACAGGTTGAAGCCGGTGCCATGCAAATCTCTGACGGAGGCCAGGCATTAGCTCAAGGGACAACTGAACAGGCCAGTGCCATCCAGGAACTCACCGCTTCCATTGAAGAGGTGGCAGCGGAAACCAAACGAAACGCCATGAATGCCAACGAAGCCAACGAACGGGCCATTGAGGTTCGTACCAACGCAGAAGTGGGCAATTCTCAAATGACAAAAATGGTTTCGGCCATGGTAGAAATCAACGAATCATCCAATAGTATTTTCAAGATTATCAAGGTTATCGATGACATCGCCTTCCAAACCAATATTCTGGCCCTAAACGCAGCCGTGGAGGCTGCTCGGGCCGGACAGCATGGCAAAGGTTTTGCCGTTGTTGCTGAAGAAGTACGAACCCTGGCTGCCCGCAGTGCTGAAGCGGCTAAGGAAACCACTGGCCTGATCGAAGGATCCATCGACAAGGTTGCAGTGGGCACCAAGATTGCCGATGAAACCGCCGAAAGTCTGGTTGAAATTCTGAATGAAATTGAAAAGGTTACTGGTCTGGTCGGCAACATTGCCCGGGCATCCAATGATCAGGCCTCAGAGATCGCTCAAATTACTAAGGGCATCGAGCAGGTCTCAATTGTTGTTCAAACCAACTCTGCCACCGCCGAAGAAAGTGCCGCATCCGCCGAAGAACTTTCCAGTCAGGCCGAAATGCTTAAACACATGATCAGTACCTTCAAATTAAAAAAGAAAAAACAGGCCAGCGAAGGAACAGATAACAAAGCTGCTATTTTACTCAGTGAAATGGCTTCACGATCTCCAGTTACCACCATGGACTGGCAAACCCAGGTGGATACGATTGCTGGTGATGTGCAACGAATGGGGTATCAGGATATCGCGGTAATGAATCTTGCCGGTCACGCCAAGTACGTCAAAGGTAACGGTGAATTTGATGCCTGGGGCGAATTCTGGTATGAAGCTGGCTTCAAAGGAGAACCTTCCATTTCTGAAGAGACCATCAGTAAAGTCACGAATGAACCCGTTATATTTGACGTGGCTCCCATTAAAAACAATGGCCAGGTCGTGGGTCTGCTGGTCGGTCGACGTGCCCTTACCCTATAGCAAATTACCGTTTTGAAAAATAACCAGAGACGTCACCATTGTACCGGTGGTTGGTCTACCTTACCTGGTAGGCTTCGCACTGGCACCGAAGGCACTTTCCCTGTGAACTTCTTTGGAAATGGTTATATTGTTGTGAGTTATATTAATTTTAAATGCTCCTTTGACCATTTAGTAATCAAATGTTTCTTTATGCACATAAATATACACATTATTGCATATTTTGACAATTATAATCAAAATATGCAATCATTTCCCAATCTTAAACACAGCTCAAAAACAAGAATGAACAATCAACCCCATGGTTTTTATTTCATCTCGCAATCTATAAATTCTATCAAGTCATATAATAAGCAACTTTTCTGAAACAATGTTTTTTTTGAAATAATGCTTTGTAAATGTATTGTTTTGATTTAAAAAGAAAACGCAATCATAACCAGTTAAGCGCTCTCAGCTTTACTTATTGACAATCTGGTTCACATTAACTTAAACACTAATTAATGATTATGACTGATCAATTTCACCTATATTTTACAGTCAGCCATTGTTCTAATGGTTCTTTTCCTTTTAATTATGCGGTTTCTCCACTCTTCAACGACACTCAAACTTAACTTCTTTTATATATTTCTTAATTGGGTTTAATTCTAAACTTGCAAATTCACCGGATGTATTGTATTATAAACATTGCCAATTTGTAAACAAATTGCAACAATCTATGATGTATTTAAGTCACAGTCAACACCGTGACACCATCATGTAATGACATCGGAGGTCAAATGAAGAAAACCTTAATAAAAAGAGCATGTGTAAGTCTTGCCTTTTTTTTATGCCTGAGTACGATACCGGGCGCTGTTATGGCAGCAGAAACTAAGGTCGATTTAACACAAATCGCCCAAGCAACTGAGTTGGCACAAGCCAAGTCCGCAGTCCCCAGGCCAAATTTATTTTCGGCCCGAACCACTGCGCCAGGTTCGGATAATCCCTATTTCTTTGCTGGAAACCCCTATTCACAGGGTGGATATGGCTTACCAAACTGTACTGCTTATGCCTTTGGCCGAGCTTATGAAATTTTGGGAACCACACCAAATTTATGTATGGGTAATGCTAATTCCTGGTGGGCCTATAATCAAAGCACCGGCTATTATCCCTCAGGATCCACGCCAAAACTTGGCGCAGTTATCTGTTGGGGCGGCAGTTCAGACGGTCATGTGGCAATTGTTGAAGCGATCAACGGCAATACAGTCACCCTTTCCGAATCAACCTATAGCGGCATCTACTTCCAAAATTATACCTATACCATTGGTGCTGAGGATGCAACCTCGGTGGGCGGTTTCCAGGGTTATATCTACATCGGCGATTACGTTGATACCGCATCTGATACAACGCCGCCAGTAATATCTGACGTGCAGGTTACCGACTATGAAGGCAAAGGAATTAAGGTCACCGCTCTGGTTTCTGACGACTTAAGCGGCATCGGCCAGGTTAACTTTCCAGTCTGGACCGAAAACGGCGGACAGGATGATTTAGTCTTGCATAAAGGAACTGTCGAAGGCAATGTGGCCAGCTGTTTTATTCCATACAGTGATCACAACGCTGAATTTGGCGACTATAATGTCCAAGTTTATGCCTATGACAACGCCGGTCACTATGTCATGACCGGTACATCCATCACTAAAGCTAGCCCCTTTGCCCCCCTTGGCAAGGTTGCTCTTGAGCATTAAGCTCCTTCCCCTAATAGCAAAAAGCCTTCCAGATGACGTCAACGAACGCCACTGGAAGGCTTTTTAACTTGTTATAAATTATTTTTACAGTTCTTCCGCAGTTGCTGAATTAGTCTGAACCACGCACCAAGACTTAATAGACAATCAGCTTTTTTTCTTCCAGCATAGGGTTGGTCGGGTTTAATTTGTCAAAATTGATTAAAATGGAGCTTTTCATAAAGCAGTGTATTTTCTTCATGCGGTTTTTTCTCTTCGTCTGCATAACCAATGGCAATCATGCATTCAACAGAGTATTGCACGGGGATTGCCAATAGGTCTCGAATATAATCTTCCGCTTTCATTTGTTCGGTGTGGAATCTTTCCCGTACCTGAATCCAGCATGAACCTCCTGAATTCATAATTTATCGATATTACTTTCCATTTCTTTTATTCCATAACACCATTATCTTTAAGGGTGGTTGGTCTAACTTAACTGTTGGGGTTCGCACCCACTAAATGATACGACCTGGCTCGGTCGCACTACCTAGTATCATTAAGATTAAGTTTATAAGTTAGTGTCAGGAGGTCTCTGTTTAGCGTCATTTATTTCAATAATATAGTTACCTACTACTACTGAAGCCAAAAACAACACCACAACATCTAATCCACTCCGTAATAACAATTGAGGCATAGCGCCTTTCACTATTAAGCCAATAAAGCTATTAAAAATCATCCAATTCACACCTATAGTTGCTATGAACCTTAATGGTATACTTATAGAACTCTGCTTTTTTTCGAATACAAACAAAGGATACAAAAACACATAAATATAACCCATCAGTATTCCAAACAAACCGGTCCATACATAGCACGGAACTGGATATGTAGCACAGTCACTGTTTATAAGACCGCTTTCATAACCAATTGTTCTCTCCACAAAAATAGCAATTGCAATAATAGCAATGGTTTTTATGCATTTCGTCATTTGTAATTTACTAATTGGTTTAATTTTCTCACTTTCACTTAATGTAAAATAAGCAATTGCCACACATAACAATATTGCAGGTAGCCCATCTCCTATTCCCATTATAAGCTGATACTTAACAAAACCGAGTCCCCAATTTGAAAAAGGAGACACCTCAACTACTATCTCTTGCATTCCCAATATGTAAATCATTGCGAAGGCTATCCCAACTCTAATCCCTATTTGTAATTTAGGCACATCTGCTCTCACGCCTATGTATCTTACCGTCATTGCACACTGCATAAATAGCAGAATGAAATAAAATATTGCTACGGCAGGAAATCCAAAGTATTTAACAAAAATACTATCAAACTGTGCAACATCTACAGAAGTGGGCAGAAGTGCATGAACAATAATTGCAAAAATTGCAGAAAATAAAATGATAACAGTATTTATTATAATTACTCGCTTTGTACTTATACGTTTTGTATCCATTTAAATTCCCCCATATAACTGATATCTGTATAATATCCCCAGATTACTGTGACAATAAATAAAATACCGAGGATCAAGTCACATACACTTCTCACTTTATTTTTCAAATAATTTCCTCCACAATTTCTGAGTTGATTTATTAAACATATTTAACAGTGCGTTCTTTGATTGCCTGATCCAGAAATTCACCGCCCCTAGTTTATAGTTAAGTTGAGCCAAGCACCATCAATGCAATCGTATTTAATGGCAATATTGTATCATTAAATTGTTGTCAGGGAAAGATTAAAACCTGCAAAAAAAGCACGGTCGCGATTGTTTTTTTTACAATCTTGACCGTGCTTTATTATTTTACCTTTTAGATACAAGCTAAGGGATATCTTCCCGCGACCGACAGCACAAAATAGCAAAATATCGAGAAGTTCATCTTTCATTGTTGCCATTTTTTATAAATGATTGTTTTTCACTTTATTTTTGTACTATAATATAGGTATTCACTAATACTTTTAACAGAAAGGATTACTCAATTGAAGACATTCATTCATAATAATATTTTAGAAACCATCGGCCATACCCCGATGGTTCGGATTAATCATTTAAATCCTAACCCACATGTGGAAATCGTCGCGAAGTTCGAAGGCTTTAACCCAACGGGAAGCATTAAGGATCGGATTGCCCTGAAAATGTTGGAACAGGCCGAGGCTGAAGGTTCTTTAACCAAAGACAAGATCATTATCGAACCGACCAGCGGAAATACCGGGATTGGTTTGGCAATGATCGCTGCCGTAAAGGGCTATCAGCTGGAAATCGTCATGAGCGAAGCCGTCTCCATCGAACGCCGTAAAATGATTCAAGCCTTTGGTGCTACCGTCACGCTGACCTCTCCTGCCGAAGGAACCGATGGTGCGATTCGAAAGGTTCGGGAATTAATTGCCGAATACCCGGACCGTTATTTTAATCCTGATCAATTCAGCAATAAATATAATAAACTCGCCCACTATTCCACCACTGCCGAGGAAATCTGGGAACAAACCCAAGGGGAAATTACTCACTTTGTTTCCTCTTTAGGTACCTCAGGCACCATTATGGGTGTTGGCATGGGACTTCGCCATCACAATCCGGAAGTGAAAATTGTGGAAGCCCAGCCGGTGCTTGGGCATTACATCCAGGGACTTAAAAACATGGATGAAGCCATTGTTCCGGCACTGTATCAACCCGATGCCATTGATGAACATATCATGGTTGAATCTGAAATTGCCTTTGATTTTGCCCGTCAAATTGTTAAAAAAGAAGGGATCTTTGTGGGCATGAGCAGTGGGGCTGCCATGTATGCCGCCAGCGAGGTGGCTAAAAAAATTGATTCCGGTCTCATTGTGGTGATCTTCCCTGACCGTGGAGAAAAATATCTCAGTACGGATTTATTTAAGCTGTAAATTTAAAGGTGACATCCGGCGTGACTGTCAGCACGGACGTTATTTTGGGAAGAAAGATGAACTGGCTGGAAAATTCAAATTCTTCAGTGAGTTTGGATGGGCAGAAACTGGCGCAACTGATTGGAAACAGAGAAAAGCCGGAAGCCTTTTCGTTTCCGACAGCTACTGATACAGTTTTTGTGTAAATCTTAGAATTAACACGTTTTTAATCTGGAATTACTGTTCTAAAATTGCAATATAAATGCGTTTTAATCAATTTATCAACCCGGATTTTATTTGTCGGTGCGCTTTGTACTGAGGACCAGCACCCCGTGCCGGTTTCTGTGAGGATGGAGCGTGCATAAACATCCAAGACGGTACGAGGCATTCGATGAACTGCCCATGGGCCAACAGCTTCAGGTGGACTTCGGTGAAAAGTGGATGCAGTCCATTAACGGCCAACGTGTAAAAGTCCACTTCACAGCTTTCGTTTTAATTAAGTGTGCCTGGCACCAAAAGTGAAAAAGACGGTTTGTCAGGGCACAGGTCTCTAACAGTCAATATTTGCTTTTCTTGCTTGACTGCATAAATCTCTAACATTTAGTGTGTAATCCTTACCATCTTTGATAAAGCGAGTTCCACATTGTCTAAACTCAAAACGAACTCCTTTAGTTATACACTGCTCTCGAATAGATAAAACCCAATTGTAATTCAACGGTCTTGCATTTCCATCAGATTCACCACCAAATACAACCAATTCAACATTGTCCAGATATTCTTCAATATTTATTTCTTCGATAAGTGGCTGGCAAATTACATTCCTATGCTTTATTGGAAAGGCAGCAAACATGGAGAGCCTAAAATCTGCTCTATCTTGATTTTCAACAGTGCAGCCAACAGTCACATTGTCGTATCCAGTGTTCCAGTCATTCGGAATACATTGCAAAAATCTTTCGATTCTCTTTGTGAGAAAAATGAAATTCAAGTCCGAGCGCTCTCTTATCATTTTCCAACATTCTTCTCTCCACTCATCAGCTTCTTTAATAAGAAAGTCTGTAGAAAAGCCTAGGTGCACGGTTTCACCTGATTTAATTTTATATTCACCTTTTTTATTCTTTGCAACAGGCGCATTAAAATTATCTGTTTTTACAATAATATTTGTGTCTACTCCTCTTTTGGCATCACTTTTATGAATATAGCAGTATTTACAGCCTTCGCTATATCTATGACAGCCACGCCACGGACTCCACATTGCCATAGCAATACCTCCTAAAATTTTGATTTATCATAATTATATGGAATGCTTGTGCCGACAATTTAACGTGATTTTGAACTAATTTCACAGTTGCAGTTGCCGATATTTTTGCTATGTTTTTTTTCATAAAGTAAAGTTTCTCGCCATCGAACACTCTACTATAAGGAATCTTGGCGCCGATTCCGGTGCCCATTGGCAGCCTATATTTTAAAATAATTAGTCAAAATAGATGCTACCTCCTATGAATTCACGCAATATTGAATTAAAAGGGACTTTCTCAGTATTCATTGGCTCACAGAAGGATAGAATATTAAGCAGGCGGTCCCTTGTCTTCGCATATGGGCTGTTATCCTCTATTTTATTAAGGGATGCTTCTGCAAAAGTTCTCATTGCATTTAATTCGTAAAGAAGGCTCGAATTAAACATCATGTCAGATTCTTCCTGGAATTTAAACACGTTTATATACTCCCCGCGCCGTACATTTTCCCACTGATCCAGCGTATCCTCTGGATGCGTACCGCGGAATTGGTCTCCTCTGACGATTCGTCTGATCAGCCTCACTTCAGAACTCGGCACTCTGTTTTCCAAGTTGAAATTTAATTGAAAAAGCGAGCTGAGGTAAACTTTAAACAGCATGTTCCTGTTGATACCCAAAAACAAAACCGGATTCAATGCATGGATCCCTTCTACGACAAGTATTTCATCGTGTCCTACTTGCAGTCTCCTTGTTTGTGAGGAACGATGGCCGGTTTTAAAATCAAAGATCGGTGTTTCAATCGCTTTTCCATTGATCAGTTCGATGAGCTGATGCTGCAAATATGGAAGATCCAAAGCTTCCATGCAGTCGAAATCCTGCTTGCCATCCTCAGTAAGCGGCGTCTCTTCCCGGTTCACAAAATAATCATCCAAAGAAAGAGTAACAGGCTTTAATCCGTTCACACTCAACTGTGTCGATAATCTTTGCGCAAATGTAGTCTTCCCCGAAGAGGATGGTCCTGAAATCAGCAGAACCCGCAGGGCCCGCTTCTGTTGAAGAATCATAACTGCAATATCTGATATCTCTTTTTCATGCAGGGCTTCGGCCATCCCCAGCAGCTTCAGGCTGGCGCTACTTGCGATATAGTCGTTAACATCATTAAGCAACTCTATATTAATATTTTTCAACCATTTCTGTGTCTTATCATACATTGCCGAGAGTTTATCCGGCGGAATCAACGGGGTGTTGAGTTCGCGGCCAATGTCTTCAAAGTCGACAATAAAACCGTCTGCATAGGGAATAACACAGAAAGGATCCATATTTTTTACGTTTGTTTCGCAGGGATAAATCATTTTAACAAAATAGTCATCTGCCTGATAAAAGTAGTAGCCTCCCTCATGCTTCAAAAATTTAATCTCAGGATTTCCTAAAATCCATTCTTCCAATTTCTTTTCAATCTGATCGACTTCTCTTATTGAAATTGCGGAATCGGCAAACCTGCAAAACACTCCCTCAATAATTGAATAAGCGGTTTTAAGGGATTCTTGAGGAAAAAGCTGCCTAATTACAATGATCAATCCGAGCTTACAAGTCTGACGGCTTTGAATCAGATGCGTTTCTAGCATAGCCCCACCTTCTTTCTATTTAATTTATTATATCCAAGTTTGTTAAGGTTGCAGAGCAAAACTTTCTTCCTGACCGTTCCACCTAACAGTCAGGGAAACATCCTGCGGAGGATTAGCCCCCCGCCATTACCGCCACTACCCCCTAGATTAGCAATCCCTTCGTCATTCAGGATCACTCCGGTACCGCTAAAACCTCTATTATATTCAAATGAGATATCGTCACCTACCTTTTCCAGATCATCACCAATATAGGCTAACTGATAAGTATCCCAATTATAGGTGTCCATATGCAACCTTCCATTCTCATCCGATATCGGGTTATTATAGTATTTTAACCGATAGATTCCGCGTCAGTATTCCAAGAAATACAAAACCAATCTGCATGCTCAAATTTGTTCCAGTTATCAGGTAAAAATTTAATAAACCTATAATTAGCAAGCTAAACGTCACTTTTAATATTGTCTCTATCGTTTCTTTTGTCATCATTGTCCTCTTCATAATTTTGATAATTTATTATATACAAGTTTGTTAAGGAAATGTAACCCGTAGCCCAATATAATTTAATGTCAGGCACAGGTCTCTGTTTTGCCCTCTTCGGTTTTTTTAACAATCTCAAACAGGCTTTTATTCAGATAAATCCGTTCTCGTCCTATTTTATCCGATACTAAAAATCCCTCTTTTTCCAAATCCGTTAAATACTTCGCTGTCGTCTTCCTTGAGATATTAAGACCCTTTTCAATATACGCAATTTTGGTATAAAATTCAAAATAAATAAGATTCACTAACTCTTTAGAATATACTTTTGGCAGTCTTTTCTTAATCGCTTCAGCTGAATTTTCAATCAGCTCATTAATTTCTTTCACTAATACCAACGTTTCATTCGCCGTTTCTTCGATTCCTTTTAGAATAAATAAAATCCATTCTTCCCAATTGCCTTTAACCCGTACTTCCTGGAGCAATCGGTAGTAAGTTGCTTTGTTTCGGATAATATATTTACTTAAATATAAAATAGGGCTATCTAAAAGATTTTGGAGCACTAAATACAAAACATTAATGATTCGGCCGGTCCTTCCATTCCCATCATAAAATGGATGAATCGACTCAAATTGATAATGAATGACTGCCAGCTTTACGAGGGGATCAATCGGATCTTCAGCCGCTTCATTATTAATATACTGTTCCAAATTCGATAAAAGACTCACAATTTCCTGTTCTCCCATCGGTGGCGTATAGACGATCTCACCGGTTGCTTCATTTTTTAGAACGGTACCGGGCAATTTCCGAATACCGGCGCGATTCAATTCAATCAGACCCTGCACTTCGACAATCATATTTGTTGATAAAAAAACATTGTCTTTAACCAATTGGTGCCCATGCCAAAGAGCAGACCGATAATTCACTACTTCTTTAGCATCAGGATTCTGATTGTTTTCTCCGCTCATTGCTTTAAATAACTCATCATGGGTCGTGATGATGTTTTCTATTTCCGAGCTATCTTTTGCTTCAATGATTGTAACCGCATTGTTCAATATATTCTTATTCGGAATCATGTCGGCAAAACCTTTGAGTTCAGCCAGGGCTCGATGGGAACGGGTTAATTGCTTTAATACTGTTTTGGTCTCAAGTTCAATATCCGGTGGCAGTTTTTTTAGAGAATCACTCATTTTTTTTACTCCTAAACTTTAAATATTTCTATTATATGGGTATTTCTTTCCAGTTGCAATAAACATGGGTATTTATTTTGATTTTTTACCCATGTTTTTCTAATATGAGTAATTCGTTCCTATGTTCATGATGATCGTCACGTCAAAAACGCTGTTGCTCTCAATATCGGATTAACAATATGGATAAATATAAATGCACCTTCCACATTTAAACCAATCGCCAGGGTCGCAATCAAAATAATCTATTTACCAGCCCATCATACCGGCCACTGTTTCATAACCCCAGTCCAAAACTTTTCCTATTGCCGAATCTGCAATCGTTCCATGAGAATTGGCATCTGCAATTACAACCCGTTAAAATTGATTGAAATGAATTTTTTCATAAAGCAGTGTATTTTCTTCATGTGGTTTTTTCTCTTCATCTGCATAACCAATGGCAACCATGCATTCAACCGAGTATTGCTCGGGGATTGCAAATAGGTCACGAATATAATCTTCCGCTTTCTTTTGTTCCGTGTGGAATCTTTCGCGTACCTGAATCCAGCATGAACCTAAACCCAAATCGTGGGCGGCCAATTGAACCAGCATTGCAGCAATGGATGCATCTTCAATCCACACATCACTTAAGCTTTTGTCCGCTGCCACAACTATGGCCAGCGGCGCTCCTTTTAAAAACGTTGATCCCGGATCTCTGCAAAGGGCAAGTTCCAAGAGCAGCTCTCGATCGGTGACGGCAATAAACTGCCAAGGACGTATCGATCGTGATGAGGGGGCCCGCAGAGCGCTTTTTAAAATGACATCAATTTTCTCTTTTTCAACTTCCTGATCTTTAAATTTTCTAACGCTTCTTCTGGATATTAATTGGTCGTAGAACATCATTTTTTCCTCCTGAATTCATTATTTATTGATCTTACTTTCCATTTTTTTTAATTTATTGTTGAGTATCCTTAGTGTCAGGTACATGTTTCATTGCCTTCTTTGTTGTCATAGAGGATATTTTTTCTCAAGGTCTCTGCCTCTTTCTCGCCAGCTAAAATCGTCACAATTTCAAGGGCAAAATCCACCGCTGTTCCCGGTCCACGCGAGGTGATAATGTTTTTATCCCTCACCACCGCGTCTGCTAGATAGATTGAATTGGGAAAATCCTTTTCAAATCCGGGGAAGGAGGTCATTTTTTTCCCATCGATGATCGTTGCTTTTTCTAAAACGATGGGCCCGGCACAGATCGCTGCCACTAATTTCCCTACTTCATTCATTTCTCTGACGATTTTTATGACCCGTTGATCGTCTCTTAGATGCGCTGCCCCCGGCATTCCTCCGGGAATAATGACAGCCTCATAAGCGTCAAGATTTGCCAGATCATCAATGTGCTTGTCCGCTTTTACTTTAATATGATGGCTGCCTGAAACCAAAAGGCTGTCCCCGATGGCAATCATATCAACCGTAATCGGCTTGACTCGTCTTAAATAATCGACAACGGTTAAGGCTTCCACTTCCTCAAATCCTTCTGCTAAAAAAACAATTACATTCATTATTTTTCTCCCTTTCCGTACACATAAAATTTAGTCATTCTGACGAATTCAAGGTTGAAGAACAAAACTTTCTTCCTGACCATTCCACTTAACGGTAAGGGAAACATCCTGAGGAGGATTAGCCCCCCCGCCATTACCGCCACTGCCCTCTAAATTAGCAATCCCTTCGTCATTCAGGATCACTCCGGTACCGCTAAAACCTTGATCATATTCAAATGCGATGTTGTCAACTACCTTTTCCAGATCATCACCAATATATGCTAACTGATAAGTATTCCAATGATAGGTGTCCATATGCAACGTTCCATTCTCATCCGTTATCGGGTTATTATAGTATTTTAATGTATAGGTTCCGCGCCAGTGTTCGCTCTCGCCACTATAAACAACTGTTTTGCCATCATTTAAATACCGAAAAACCGTATCCGAAATCAAGGACTCCAACTTACCAAATTCGCTGTACGCATTGGCATCCAGAGTGTCGCCATTTCCAAACGGTGCTTCCAAAAAAATGGACACATTTTTCGAATCATAGGTAGTGATCGATCCATCGAATTCAATTTTTTCAGATATACCAAATGGCCAAAGGTGAATTTTACTATTTGTTTTATCCAGGCTGTCAAAAATATAAAGATATAAGGTCCCATCATAGTCATTGAACCCGAAGATTGCCGGTTCAATACCGCCAATGGCATAGTCAGCAGGGTTTTTGCTACTGTCTTTCGCCAACGTCAGACCATGGGCTGCAAAGGTATTGACAATCTCATTTTTCGTTAACCAAACACTATTGTCCGGAGGATTCGTTATCAGTCCGACCATCATGACAACGAGAATAACCACCGCTGCGGCAACAACATAGAACTTTTGCTTCTTTAAATTAATGAGATTGGCAAACTTTTGTTTTATTTCACCCAGTTTATATTTTTTCATGCAAGCCTCCTTGTCTAACATCATTTGACACATAAGCCAAATAGTGTTAGAGCTATTCACTTTTGGGAAATGTTGCTTTTTGAATATTTCGGATGTCATTTACCACTCTGACCGGGCGTTCGTACAAACTGTTCCGGGATTTCGTTTCAATCATTCCAGTAAAAGCCCTTGATCTAACCCTTCACATTACTGTCCCTTGGGATGATTCCGTTTGTATTTCAAATAAATGCTCCGAAGAATCAATGCCATTATCAATAACACTGAGATGCCTATAGCTCCGATTATAATCCTTGTCTGAATATCTAGTTTTAAATTTTCTACTTGCTTGTACCTAAAATTGCAGGATTGTTCCCCTTGTGCCAATGTCGTTGTCCTAACGAGACCTTCATCCATGTAATCACTATATAAGTAATCTAATTTGCATAAATACGGGGTCAGCGCCGATGCGTTTTGTTCATTGTAGTATTTAACAATAGCGCATTCGGTGAAATTATATCCGTAGTCAAATGTTTCTCCATCAACCTGGACAAAATCGGATACCCATCCCTGGCTATAGCGTTTTTCCTGTGATAACGCAGCCTGGCTTTTCAGTTGATTGATATAAGCATTCGTAAAGTATTGGCTGCCACTTAACCTCATTAGCCATTTCGGATATTTTTGCAGTTCAACCTCAATGCCAGAATAAACAATATTTCCAACTTCATCAACTGTTTTTCCATACCTATTTTCGACCCTATAAAAAGCCAGCACCATAGCCGCCTGCTCAATATCTTCGGTCATTGGGTTTTCATCCCCGCCAATGTAGGGTATCTGGGGAATCATCGTTTTAAATTCATCGGTTGTTTCCTGGGTTATTCTCTCGATATCATCTTTTGAGAGTGAATCTTCCAAAACATTTTTGAATGTTTTTTCTTTTTCTGAAAGAGTTTCCAGCAACTTGTCCTCTTTTTCAGTATAGTATGAGCTGTTAATCGTGCTCTTACCTTGAGTAATTCCGCTGCAACCATTGCATCCGGAACATTGCCCTGAAGAACAAGTGTTGCTTTGCTTTGCTGAATTATTGAGCAAATTCAATATTGCTGCAAAAATGCCTGCTAACAACAACATCGAGGTAAAGAACACAAGCAAATTCCGATATTTCATATACTCCTCCAGTTTTAGTCTTTGGAAACCGCCGCTCTGAAAACTCATGTTCAGAGCGAATCATACATCCCTTTAACATTATTTTGATAATTTATTATAGACAAGTTTGTTTAGGAAATGTAACCCATAGCCCAATACAAGGAATAGAACAACGACACAACCTAGGCTTAGCAGCACCATTCCCAACGAATTATCCACTAAAATCAGGCTTACTGGAAACGGGCACTTCCCCACCGTTTTCCATAAAACAAATGCCAATACAAAGTAACAGATTGGAAAAATAGCAACTGTGGCAATCCGTAATGGATTCTTAATTTTGCAATGATTGCAAAAGAAACACCAATATGCAAATAACACTATCGGATTGACAATATGGATAAATATAAAAGCACCTTCCACATTTAAACCAATCGCCAGGGTCACAATCAAAATAATTAAAATTGGCAGCATACAATTAAAATACCATAAAACGGATAATTCTTTTCGTGTCATTATGTAATGGAAAAAGGAAATTAAGAAAAATATCCCCACCAACATTTCCGATATAAAGCAGTATTCGCCCATATAGCTGATATCTGTATAATACCCCCAGATGACTGTTATAATAAATAAAATACCGAGGATCAAGTCACATACACTTCTCACTTTATTTTTCAAATAATTTCCTCTTATGTTCTTATTTTCACATCACATTGGCCATAGCCATTATCACCTACAGCAACCACCTGACCATCCGATTTTAGACCGACAGTATGTGCACAACCTGCTGCTACAAACACAATATCGTGCCATTCACTTACATTGCATTGATCATGCGCATTCCACCCCACTGCTGCCACTGTGCCGTCTGACCTAAGGCAAATGGTGTGACTACTCCCCGCTGCAATCGCGACAATCCCGCTCAATGCGTTCACTTCGCACTGACCATGATCATGATCATTTCGCCCAATGGCTACCACTGTGCCATCTGATTTAAGTCCGATAGTATGAAGGTAACCCGCTGCGACTGCCACAATATCGCGCCAGTTACTGACATTACATTGACCATAGCGATTATTACCCACCACTGTCACCGTTCCGTCAGCTTTTAGTCCAATGGTATGCCAGTCACCGGCGGCGATTGCCACAATATTACGCCAATCACTTACCTTGCATTGATCTTCATTATCTCGGCCCACCGCTTCCACGGTGCCATCCGATTTCAGTCCTATGGTACGGCGCCACCCCGCGGCAACCGCCACCATATCACGCCAATTACTGACATTACATTGACCTTGCGCATTCCACCCCACGGCTAACACTGTACCATCCGATTTAAGACCAGCCGTATGAGCATTACCCGTGTTCGCAGCCATGTGAACATTACCAGCTGCGACTGTCACAATATCGTGCCAGCTCTGCAAATCACATTGACCATATTTATTATCACCCACCGCCGTCACCGTTTTGTCAGATTTAATAACAACCGTATGACGGCATCCCGCGGCTATGATAGTTTTTGGAATTGCAATTCGTTTGATGTCACTCTTATTTTTCATGATCGTTCCTCCTTAACTATCTGTTTTGACCCTTGGACGGGTGCTATCGATTGGCTTCATAAAAATCTTTCAATTCTTTTTTTAAATTGTCATCCAGATAATGCCAGCGAATGCCCTGGATTGCACCTTCCAACCCACACAGTCGATTATAACAGGCCGATGCATCAATGGCTCGGATCCTGAGCCAGGCTTCCCTGCTTCCAGTCGCCACCAGTTCCTCGGGGGTATTGATCCCAACGGCACGAAGCTGCTTATTCATTTCTTTGCCAATGTTTGGC
>Ga0209430_1001341_pt1 | contig 18562 bp, 15 predicted proteins | sample BarGraIncub1133A_FD_184504 | JGI IMG/M metagenome (GOLD analysis project Ga0209430, IMG submission 184504) | Arctic peat soil microbial communities from Barrow, Alaska - Barrow Graham LP Incubations 11-33A (SPAdes) (version 2) | ecosystem: Environmental > Terrestrial > Soil > Wetlands > Peat... | reverse complement strand
CCCATCTAGCGCTTGCAATACCTGTGCACGGCTATTTTCACGAATCCGCACAATCGGAACAATTCCGGAAATATCAGACGTTCTGAGAAGATTTACCATGCTTTCCTTGCTCATCTGAGTATGCTCATTATCAATAATGAAAAAATCAAAACCTATCATGCTGAATAGTTCCACAACGCACGGGTCGATTATCTTTGAAAATGTGCCTATATAGTTCTTTCCTTCTTTTAAACCTTGTTTCATTTTATTTTCCCTTATCATAATTGTAGTGCCTCCATTTAATAATTATTATTGATTCAGCTGACCCTATAACTTGTTTTTAAGTCTTAAAGCCTATATCTCTTAAAAAGGCCAAATAACGCGGTATTCTTCTCCTAAGCTTTTAAGCTCTGTCACTACCCCCTCTCCTAACTCAATACCTTCTGCAAGCTTTTTAGTTGTGCTACGGTGTTCAATTTCACCGGGAATAAATACTTCTAAAAAGCCTGGAGCAGGTGGACAGCTCTTTATATCGTCTAAAATTTTATCCATTCTTTCTTTAAATATTTCCATAGGTAAAAATTTCTCAATGTCAAATGCGCCCATAAAATAACCCAAATTTTGAGGATTCTCAAAATCTTTCCAGAAATTATTAACCTCTCTTGAGTTAAAAGCTCCACTTAGTATGCATGATAGTATCTCTATAATAAATCCTATTGCGTAACCTTTGGGTCCCCCAAAAGGCAGCATGGCACCTTTCAGAGCTTCCTTCGGGTCAGATGTGGGTTTGCCATCTGCATCCACAGCCCATGAGTCAGGTATGGTTTTTCCCTCTTTGTCTGCAAGAATAACCTTACCCTGTGCTACAACACTTGTAGCCATATCAAGCACCAGTGGAGCATGATTTCCAGCAGGTACTGCAATAGAGAGTGGATTTGTTCCAAATATAGGCTTCGCACCACCCGTTGGAACAACGCATGCCGGACAGTTCGACATTGCCACTCCAATCATACCGTTTTTGGCAGCATGCATTGTAAAATAAGCCGCTATACCAAAATGGTTCGCATTTTTTACAGTTGCAAAGCCGCTGCCATATTCCCTTGCCCTCTCCATACAAATATCCATAACCTGTATCCCGATACTTGAACCTGTGCCGTTATTTGCATCAATCATAAGTGTTGTTGGTGAAATATTCAGCACCGTCGGCTTCTGACCGGATTTTACTACACCTGTCTGAACTCTTTTTGCATATGTACGCAGTCTGGTAACTCCATGGGAGGAAACTCCTCTTAAGTCCGCCTGGATAAGGCTGTCAACATTATTCGATGCCTCATCACGTTCCAGTCCCGATTTTATCATGATATCTTCGCAGAAGATTCTTAATTTTTCAACATCATATTTTATATTCATAATACCTCCAGTAATATTGTTTACTTTCCCAGCTCAGTCCTATAGATACCTGGTGTCACGCCCTCATATTTCTTGAAGGAACGAACCAATGATAAGTAATTTCCACAACCAACAGCTTTTGCTATATTGTCAATTGTCATATTTGTTGTACGTAATAATTCCTTTGCCTTTTCAATTCTAACCTTATGAATGTAAGTGAGCATATTTTCGCCCACCTGAATCTTAAAAGCTGATGAAAGATGCTGAATAGTAACATTAAATTTTTCGGCAAGCATTGAGACATTTAAATCATACTCGGCAAAATTTGTATTAATATAGTCCACTACTTTTTGCACCCTCCAACTGGAAAAGACCTGTTCTAAATTGTCTGCCTGACTATGAAAACAGATTTCCTCAAAAATCTGAAGAAATTCAGCCTCTATACTTTTGATTGTCGCAGAGGATGAAATCGTGTAATCAAGGTCAAAAAATTTCGATATATGAATAGTCTTTCCCGTCTTCTTAAGTTCTTCTTCAGCCTTCAGCAAAGTCTTCATTAGATTTAAAAGAAAAATCTTGATCATTTCAGGACTTAACTTTCTCACTTCAACATTTTCATAGAAAAGACCTTTTACTGTTTTTACGACTTCTTCCGACTCTTCGCGCTTTATATTGCAAATTAGGTGGTTTTCAATATTCTCCGGATAAAAATATCTCACAGCAGTCTCGTTAATTTCATTATACAAAATTGTTTGTTCAGAATTCTTTAAAAACTTATATTCAAGGCATCTTGAAGCCTGATTATATGATTTGCCTATTTTATCTGGACTCCCGTAAGAAGTTCCAACTGCAAGTGTACAGCTTGTACTATTAGCTTTATCAAGATATTCCGTCAACTTCGCACCAATTTGAAAATAGCTCAAATTATCAATAATTATAGTTGTTGTCACAAGAATAAGGTATTTTACAGCACTTATACTTGTAATGTAGCAATGTGATCTATCTGGAAGAAATGTACTTACATAATTTTCAAGTTCTGGTATATCTATAGCATTGATTGTACTCTCAAAATCAAGATTACAGATTAAAACTGTAAAGTATTCGTTTGATAGATCAATGTTGTAATAGTCCGCAGTTTTCTTTGCCATATTAACGTCAGGCAAATGACCTGTGATAAGGTCGGCAATAAAGGCACTCCTTAATTCACCCTGTTGTTGCTTAAGCTTGACATTGATTTGGCTAACCTTTTCGAAGTTACTTTCCACAGTTTTGAAAATATAACTAAATTCATTTTCAACATTATCCGCTTTATCACTAATCTGTTGGTTTGTTACAAAGGAATGTTTTAACGTCATTACTATCTGCTTTACAGGTCTATAGCTTTTCTTTGCCATAATAACTGATAAAAAAACGCCAATTCCCATTATTATCCAAAACGCACTAGTCATGATCGTTTTGAAATTAATTAGCTCTTTCATGAGCGTTCCCAGAGGAACTATAAATATATATTTCCAGTCAAATACCATCGATGAAGCAGTTGAAGCAGCATAGATCTCTTTATGGTCTGTTATCTTTGACCACCCTTGCGGTTTAATCTCACCCATATCCGGAAACATTTTAATATCCAAGTTTGATGTAATGATCTTTTTCTGTCCATCTATTATGAATATACCACTCTTATCATTCCATACTACTTTACTGATAGTATCCCTTATCATATCCTTATCAACAAACACAAAAGCATTTACATAGTTTCCATATTTGTTTTGTTCCATAATTGTCTGCCTGAATAATATGTAGTCATAATTTTGCCGAATGTAGAAATCTTTGCTGTCATCGGTAATAACTCCTTTACTGTTGTTCTCGCTAATAAGTGCATGCCACTGCTGATAACTTATTCCTGAGCTACGGATAAAATTATCATAAAATAATTCTGGTTCAAAGGCTCCTGTCGAGTTAACTATCATATCCGAACCTTTGAAATAGAGGTAAAACTCACTGATAAAATCGTACTTTGACAGAAAAACATCAAAATCGTTAATCATCTTGTACATTTCAATACGGTTTTCGACTGTTAGAGGATTTTGGGCATAGCTAAGCCCGTTCATCCTTGAATTTATGCTCATTTCTGAAGTAAGTTCTTTCATCTGTCTGATATTTTTGTCCAACTCAGTACTTACAAGACGCAATATGTTTGTATTCAGGCTATATATCTCATTTTCAACCACTTTACCTGAATAGTTAACTGCTATCCATCCAATAATAAGTGGAACAATCAAGATAAATATATATGTAACGAGAAATTGACCAAATACGCTGTGTGTGTTAATTTTTTTCATAACACCATACCTGCTTTCTTAAGTTACCTTTTTCGTAATAAGTCTTATTAATTATAACCTGTATACCACTTCTTCAGTCATAAGCTAAGAAATTATATAAATTACGTCTCAATTAGTAGGGTTATTGTGTCTTTTAATCCAATTGCTTACTATATTGTAGTTTTTTGAACCATGGTTAAGATTTGCTTCTGAAGTAAGCATTTGATGAACCATATTAATTATAGGAAGTGAAATATTATCAGAAAAAGCCTGCTCCATTGCTAGTCCCACATCCTTTTTCATAAGCTCCAGTTTAAACCCTCCCTCGAAGTTCTGTGGAAGAATAAACTTGGAAACATTATTCTTGAATACCCATGAACCTCCCGAGCTTTCGTTCACCACATTAGATAATATGTCCATATCTATACCCAACTGCTGTGCTAGATAAATCACCTCGCTTGCAACACAAGTATTCCCGGCATTTAGCATCTGATTTAGCATCTTTATTGATTTTGCACTTCCAAGCTCTTCCCCTGTGTAAATTATTTTTTTGCCAACTAATTCTAGAAGAGGTATATAGCTATCCACAACATCCTTTTGACCAGACACCATGATAGTCAACGTTCCCACTTTTGCCGCATCAACTCCGCCACTTACAGGAGCATCTATAAAGCGAATGTTTTTACCGCGTTTTTTTGCTTCGTCTTCGACTGACTTAATAGTATTGCCTCTTGAAGAAGTCATCTCTATACATACTGCACCTTCTCTAATGCATTCAAGAACTCCGTCTGCACCCAAATAAACGTCAATAATTTGTTTGTCTGCTGGCAGTATCGTTACTAAAGTCTCGGCACTTTCTATAACCTCCCGTATTGTTGCAACAATTGTCGCTCCTTGCTCCTCAAGCTCCTTTGCCGGAGCTTCATTCCCAAAAGCTGGTGATACGAAAACATTATTTCCAGCCTTTAACATATTCATTGCAATGGGCTTACCCATGTTTCCTAAACCTATAAAACCTATTACCATCACCAATACCTCCTGTAAAAAATATTGTACTTATCCTTTTACGCCTCCAAGCATTACACCTGTTACGAAATACCTCTGAATAAACGGATACACACATAATATTGGCAAAGTAGAAACCATAATTGTTGCATATTTTATCGTTTCACCTATTGGTTGATTATCCGCCGAAGAGGTACCTATCATCATGCCGGCGGTATCATTCTGTATAAGAATCTCTCTTAGCACCAACTGAAGTGGGTATAGAGCTCTGTTTGTCAAATATATTGAAGCATTAAACCATGAATTCCAATGATACACAGTATAAAAAAGTGTTATTACTGCGATAACTGCCTTGGACAAGGGTAACACAATATGGTACAACACCTGAAAATCATTTGCTCCATCTATTCTCACAGACTCTTCAATACTGTCAGGTATCTCTAAAAATGATGTCCTCATTATTATGAAGTTTATAGTATTGATTGCTGTTGGAAAAATAAGTGCCCATCGTGTATTGTAAAGCCCCAGATCTCTCACAAGTAGATATGTAGGAATCATACCTCCACTGAACATCATTGAAAATACAATTGCCAGCATGAAATATTTACGAGGCGTAAAGCTTTTTCGCGACAGCACATATGCTGCAAGGGATGTTAAAATTACGTTTATCGATGAACCAACAATAACATAAAATAACGTATTCCCAAACCCTAAAGCTATATTAGGGTTTATGGCAACCATCTTGTATGCTTCCAGTGAAAAACCCTTTGGCCATAGCAAAAAGCCATTATACCTCATCATTTCAAAAGGGTCGCTTATGGAAGCAAACAGAACATAAATGAAAGGATATAGTGTTACAAAAGTCAAAAAAGAAAGAAAAATAGTATTAAATATGTCAAATGCTGATAGATTTATTTTTGTTTTACTGCTCATAGAAACCTCCATTTAGTATTTGTTGCTTACCAAAGACTTGTATCGCTCATTTTTCGACTTATCCTGTTTACAGCAACAAGTAATGCTAGATTAATAACTGAATTGAAAAGGCCTACAGCAGCGGCATAACTGAAATTGCCTTCCAAAATACCTTTTCTGTAAACAAATGTAGAAATTACATCCGCAGTTACATAAGTATTAGAGTTGTAGAGCAGCATAATTTTTTCATACCCTACATTCATTATCTTGCCTACCCTTAGTATGAGCATAATAATAATTGTGGGAGATATACTAGGAATTGTAACAGACATAAGCTGTTTCAGGCGGCCTCCACCATCGATTTTACACGCATCATATAGTTGTTGGTCTATGCTGCTAAGTGCAGCGAGGTATATTATAGAATCCCATCCTATCTCCTGCCAAATCGATGATCCGACATAGATAGTACGAAACCATTCAGGCATTATCATAAACTGAATTGGTCCAATTCCTATATATCCCAAAATAATATTAATCACACCATTACGGGCTGCAAAGTTCAATATAAGACTGCCGACAACAACAGTAGATATAAAGTGCGGGAGGTATGTCATTGTCTGTACTGTGCGTTTAAATATTCTGCCTCTTACTTCATTAAGCAAAAGTGCTAGAATTATTGGAGCAGGAAATCCAAAAATTATATTATACACGCTTATTAAGAGAGTATTTCTCAAAAGTCTAAAGAAATAATAGGATTTAAAGAATTCCTCGAAATAATAAGTTCCAGCCCAGGGACTACTAAAAACACTAATTCCAGGGTAATAATGCTTAAATGCAATCAACGATCCATATATTGGCTGGTACATAAATATAAGGTAATATAGAAATACAGGGGTAATCATAATATATAAATACTTATTTTTTAAAAATTCCTTTTTTAGAATATCCAAAATGCTTGTTTTACTGATAATGCCTGTCTTTATTACTTTGTTCAAACCCATCACATCTCCCTTACAATAGTTTAGAATACGGATATTTCTCCGTATGATTCAGCATGCATGACCACATTTTCCAGGCATGCATGCCCAAATCATATATTCGGAACTTTTCTAAGTCATAGAATTAACCAGATCTATAACTCCCTGCATCTTAGCTGTATTATTCATCGCTGCTCTGTATATACCTTCTGCAGTCTCTTTACAGCTTCTTTTTGATACTGTATAAGGGTTAACGGCCATAGCTTCGTCAACAGTTTTAATCCAATTCTGAGGTACTGCGGAAATTCCTCTAAGCGCACCCGAGAGGGAACCTGCTGTATGAGCTCTGCAATCAGTATCCCTTCCTGAATTTACTGCATAGACAATCGCTTTTTTAGGATCAGCATCTGCCATATAAAATAGTCCCAAGGAAGCAGTAAATATTTCTACTGCATTAGATACTGGACGACCTCTATACTTTTCTTCAAATTTGAGGCCATATTCCTCGCAATTATTCGAATTTTTAGCCCAATCCAGTGCCTCAAGGGCATCAGATTGTGGCGACCAGCTAAGATAGCTTATTGCTGTGTCAATTATACTGCTTATGGAAGCATCCGGTTTGAGAGCTTCTGCAATGGCTGCTGCATATGCACTACAAACTTCTAGCGCATAGTTTCCGGGTACACCCTTTACATCCTTAATTCTACCTAGTTCCTGGGCATCTTGTGCTGCAAGTGCCGGATTGCATGCATTAACTTCACCAACAGGAGAAATCATTTTAGTAGTTCCGTAAAAACCTGGCCATGATGCAAATTTTCCCACTTCCCAGGGGGGAATACCAGCTTTAAGTGAGTAATATATAACCTGATCCTGAGGTCCGAGAAGATAGCCAAAGCTTTCTGGCTTCAGATCCCTAACCCACACTTTTGCAAGATCAAAAATGTTAATTCTATCGCCTTTTTCAATTATTGCAGTAGCACATAAACGATGGCGCTCTTCTCCGTCCTCGGTGGTTCCTGGGACACGACTGTGTCCATGGTATATCAGAGGATATCCCAAGCTCACATCAGCCGGGTTCGTCCTGTTCAATCTACCATCATAATCGGGCTTGTCAACAGGTAGGAGCTCTTCGACATATCCTAACCTTTGCTTTCTTTCCTCAATAGTCCAACCCTCCATGATTTCACCCATGGAATTGGCAATTGAACCTGCGGCTTCACATCCATAAATTTTTTCAAATAATTTGTTCATTATATATCTCTTCCTTTCTAGCGTTTAATGTATCTATCATAAGCTGCCTGCTGAATAGTTATAGCTTCGTTGATATTCATATCCGTAAGAGTTTTTATATAAGAGTCGAAATCGCTCAAAGGAAGCTGACCCATAATAAACCTTGCTGACATTTCTTCAACATAAATTTTCACTTCACTCAAAATGGAGTTAGATTTTGAAAATTCATTCGTTGATAGAGAAGTTGGCGGCAACATACGATCTTTTACTGATTTTGAGAACTGTTCAAAGACGGTCTTTTGTTGTGGAAATTGCATAACTTGATTCCAATAGTTTATATCATTAACCATACGCGGTGATACTCCTCCGAGAGAGTACTTGGCTATAGCCTGAGCCAAAGATAATTTATCAGGATTCTTTGTAACAAGCTCTGTATAAACAGGAACATTGTTTTCCATTTTATAACTCAGACCTTCTATTCCAAAGTTTGAGAGTACAATACCTTCATTTGAGTATAAATAATCCAACCATTTAACTGCCTCTACTGGGTATTTGCACTGACTGGATATACCTACACCTGCAACACTAACACGGCTGTTTGCTGAATATAAATCATAGGATTTACCATCAGGAGCTTTGGGATTAGATAAAGCGACAATATCGAACGCAGGGTTTTTATCCTTCATTGCAGCCATATATGCAGCTTGCTGCCCATTCATTTTGCCATAAGTAACACCGCCAAGCTCACTTAACATTTTAGCATCACGGCCTTTTGCATCAGTACTTAAGTAATCTGGATCTATAAGTCCTTCCTTATACCACTTGTTCATTGCAGTCAAATAATCCTTATACTCTGTCTGTGTAGGACCAAACTTGACTTTTCCCTGGTCAACATACATACAGTTTGAAATCTGCCACGTGGTATTAATTCCCCACAAAACACCCAATCGTTCAACTGCAGGCTGATCGGAGCCAGATATGAAAGGAATCTCGTCCGCTTTGCCATTGCCGTTGGGATCCTGTGTTTTGAAAGCCTTTAATACATTATAAAACTCATCTGATGTTACAGGTTGATTTAGACCGACCGTTTTTAGCCAGTCGTTTCTAATGAAAAACCCTTCAAAATACAATGTAGATTTATCCAGTCTTAATTCTGGCATCATAATCATTTCTCCATTGTCAGTAAGCATATCTTTCTTGACATCAGGATATTGCTCTGCAAGAGCCATATAATTAGGAGCATACTTATAAACATCATTCTTAACATCAATAACCTGTCCTGCTGAGAAAAGTTTGGAAATGCCACCGGGTATTGTAGACCATATTACACTGAACATATCAGGGAGCTCATTGGAAGCTAACATAAGATTCAGTGATTCTGCCACCTGATTGCTTGCAGGATGCATAAACTCAATATTTATATTTGTCCTTTTTGCAAGTTCTTTTACAGCATCTACATCGGCCATACTCTTCCTTGATGCAGCAGTTTTAGCATCAAGTGCAACAAACATTTTCAACGTTATTGGATCTTTAACAATCGGAAGTGTAAGAGGTTCTGGTTTTGTACTTGTTTGTGTTGTTGAAGCATTTGATGTCTTATCCGAAGTTGTCACAGGAGCCTTATCTGGGGGTGCAACTGAGCAACCTGCGATAAGTGCTGCTGTTGTTACTAATGCGATAACAGAACTGATAAATCTCTTTTTCATAAAATTTTACCTTCCTTTAATATGGTATATTTAAGCTATTTACTAACGAAATAGACTTATTCAAAAATGGGAAAATACTTAAAACCACACATAAACACATATAAGTAATTTGCATTTCTTAATATTATAAGCTTGAATGTCATTTTTTATTGGTGCTGATGTTTTCATTATACATGTTAGTTTTTTTATTTAAACAATCAAAATTTAATATAATGTTTTAAAATTAAACCAATCCACATATTACACCAATATAAAAATCTGTAGAATTGAAAGTATTTATATCGTATTAAAAATTGAACTACAATATTAAATACTGATTGTTGCATGTACACACCAAAGGTTTAAACTATAACTAGTTTGATTGTTATTTTTTTCGTGCTGAAATTTCAATCGGAGGTTATTCTATGTCAAATATTGGTTTTAGAGTTTATACAGATATTAAACGTCCCTCTAAGGATATTATTGAAAAATTCAAAGATATTCCCGTTGCAAACATTGCAGATAACATGGGACGTATAAGTTGCGTAGGAACAGAAATCAAGCGTTATTCTAATGTAAATATGCTTGGATGCGCATTTACCGTCAAAGTAGCGCCAGGGGATAATTTAATGTTTCATAAAGCTCTTGATATGGCCAAGCCAGGGGATGTAATCGTGGTTGATGGTGAGGGCAGCAGTTCGCATTCACTGTGTGGCGAAATAATGGTACAGTATGCAATCAAACAAGGCTTTAATGGGTTTCTAATTAATGGCTGCATACGTGACAGCGGTACAATTTCCGGACTCAACTTTAGTATTTATGCTATTGGAGTCCAACCTAAAGGTCCATATAAAAACGGCCCAGGTGAAATAGGAATACCTGTGTGTGTTGGAGGTATTGTCATTGCCCCAGGAGATATTCTTGTGGGAGATGCAGACGGAGTAGTTGTTATTAAACCGTGTGATGCGGAAGATGTGCTTCGGAAGGCAATCGCGCACAATAAAATGGAAGAAGATACTTTCAGGCACATAGCTGCCGGTACATTTGACAGAAGCTGGGTTGACAAAACTCTTAAGGAAAAGAGCTGCGAAATAATCTAGTTTATATGACTCATTTGCAATTCTGTAAAAACTTTATTATACGTAAGCGGTAAATAACTTGTCACGTTGACAATTATTCACCGCTTACACTTAAATCATCATATCTGATTTGAACGAATACATTTTTCAAGTAATCCGCTTGCACTTTTTGGTGTGTCTTTTAAGCAATTGATATCGCCGAAGACAAAAAAGTTATCCTTGGCACGGGAGACAGCAACATTCATCAAACTTTTGTTTGCATCAATAAAGAAGCATCCATCCTGCTTTCCATACACTGTAGATAATATAATAATTTTTCTTTCTGCCCCTTGAAAAGTATGTACAGTTCCAATGTTTATCTTAGAAAATTGACTTGGCATCTGCTTTTTCAATTCTGTTTCGATACACTTAACCTGAGCTTTAAACGGTGTGATGATCCCAACCAAATGTTCCTTTGCATCTTTAGGATAGGCTTTTTCAATAATTTCGAAATTGTTTTTCAGCCAATCTACAATCTGTTTAGCTTCAAGTAAATTTAGTCGGCTGTTGCCTTTCCTGCTAGAATACTCGGAATCAATTTGCCTTAAACCCATTTGTGGCCATAGTTTTAAGGCAAGCTTTTCATCTTTCTTTCCGCTACCTCTCATTGGCTTAAGATTTCCTTTGTATACCAACTTATTACAGTAGTCAATAATTTCATCATAGCAGCGACGATGCTCACTTAGGAACAAACCTTTTGCATCAAATCTCTCATATTTACAACACTTTGCTGCAACTTTCATAACACTGGAACTGGAACTATTTAATCCAGTCTGTTCAAGTACTTCAAACTCACCTATAGTCTGAATCGCTCCCTTTGACAGTGCTAACGCTTTATCAAGAGCACGATTAACGCTCCAGACTGGTTCTATTTGATAAATATCACCAACAACAACGGACTTCTTGACAAGAGAAAATGCTCCAGCAGCGATTTCTGGAGATACTTGCCCTGCTTCATCTACAATGAGTAAATCAATGTAATTGTAAAGGAAAAACTTTTTTTGATCTCCATACGATAGAAACTGTTTGGGTAGCATGTAAAATGTCATAACTAAACATGGAGTTATCATGCTAAGCCTATTATAAAACATATCTAAGATATTTTTATAGTTTTTTCCTTTCTGATCTCCAGTTAGCTTGTCCTCTCCATTTACCCATCTACACTCATAATAATGCACTGCCTGCCAAAACTCCACATATCTAATCTTTTTATCAATCAAGCCATTAATATAGTTAAAATCAAGCAGGTATTTTTCACTTTCCTTTTGATGCAAAATTATGTTATGTTGTATTAACTCTTCCAGCTGGCTGTCATATCTGCTTTTCATATTTTCAATTACATTTTTCTTCTTCTTAAGGTCAAAAATTGTTTTGTTATACTCGGTATTTAATTGGCTATATTTTTCCTTAATATCATCCAAGCCCATATATTCATTTAGGAAGCTATACTCTTCATCATTTATGAACAGTCTAAATTCTGTTTCAATTTTTTTGGAAAAAGCCTTTATAACTTTTAACAGCTTATAGAAAAATGGAATCCTTTTATAGCAGCTTTCCCAATCACTTACTCTCTGGCGAATGTTAGAAATTGTTGCTTGCTTTTCTTCAATTTGCTCTTTTAAAACACAAAGGTATTTGTCTACCGTTTCTCCATTCAAATCATATCCAGAAGCTTCCTGAACCAATGACAATAAAGTGTTTTTACTCTTTTCAGAAAACAATAATTCCTCATGCAGTTTATTCTGGCAAGTGCTTATATCCTTATACTCGCTTTTAAAATATTCATTACAGCATTGTATAAGTTTGATTTTTGACTTTTCAATATTCTCTTTATCTTCAATATCAGAAACAAAAAATTCACCCTTTTGATTAGTGTATTGATATCCCTTACTTTTTGCTTCTTTTACCTTCATTGCTGAAGGAAAATAGGTCGCGAAACTGTCTACACCTTCAATCCATCTTTCTTCTAGATTAGATATCCCTATTTTTTTGATATTACCGAAAGAAGCAATAATATTTGTTACAGCTTGATTGTTTGTTGAAGAAGCCACAATAAGCGGAGCCTTCTCCTTATTCATTGCTCTTTTAACATACATATCTGCAACAATAGCTTGCAGCAGAGTAGTTTTACCAGTACCAGGAGGACCGTTTACGGTCAAAACCTCGCCATCATTCATACAGTTGAAATGATTGACAGCTTCCCTTTGTGATGGAGATAGAGGATACTCCCCACCCATTTGTCCGCAGTGTACTTGCATTCTTGACAAATTGTTTTCTACAAGCGGATCGATATTTGTTGTATCCATCGATATGAAATTATTATAAAGTGCTTTCGGCTGATCATCTACCAGCAAATGATTGTACAAATTCATAATATGATATGTCGAATTAACAGTTTTGTCTATGAAAACGTACATATTGTTTTCCAAATCAAACAAAAGCTCTTTTGCATCCTTATTTCGAATTGTATTCTGTTTAAATTCAGATTCAGCAACAGATTCATAGAACTCTTTGAAAAATGCAGAATAATTAGACCAAGATTTGATTTTATCAATTTGATCCACATGATTACTCATGAAACTGTCAACTGCATCAGCGTCCCCTACTGCTAATTTGGGCTCGATCATAGGCTGTAAGTATTCTCGTGGAAACCATGGTAGTTTTGTATTACCAACATCAAATAACAGCATACCTTCAATATTAAGAATTGCGGGGATATAAAACACCCCAGTTAATTCCTCAATTTCATCTTGTGTCTTTGCATTTGCCTCAAAGATTGTCTTTATAGTTTTCGCACAGATGATAACATTAATAAGAGTTTTTTTCTTTAATCCATTTTCATCTTCAAATGAACTTTTTCTAACCTCAGTAAAAATATTTGCACAAACGTCTGGATTAATTTTTCCACTTTCTAATTCTTCCGAGTTAATTATATAATAATTGTCAGCCTTGAAATCAATTTCCATATTAGCCTGGGCTGCAACAGCACTTCTAAAATACTTTGTTATATTTTTGTTCTGCAATTTGTTTTTCTCCCTATAATCACAATATGATTACTTGCACCAAGCGTACTCTTTTCGCGGCAAGCGGAATAATGATAATCACACCACACACTGAACTGTTCTTCATTCCAATCATCTACAACATTTTTTAACATTGGTGTAATTCCATCTTGTGCAAAATGGTCAATTATATTTAAATTATTTATATCATAATATCTTTCCATTTCACTTGGCGAAGCATAGTAAGTGTCTGTCCAGAAACAATTCGGATCAGCATGTTTTAATACACCTGTTTGTAGAATCTGCTTAGCCAAATCAATATTCAAATATTTTGTATTTGATGTTGCAACATGTGGGAAAACATAAAAGCGACTAATATATGCTGTAACTAATAAACCACCTTTTTTCAAAACTCTCAAACTCTCTGCCATACATTTCTCACGCATATCCAGATTTATCAAATGATAAAATGGTCCCATATTTAAAACAATGTCAAATATTTCATCTTCAAATGAGATCAAATCTGTTGCATCTAAAACGGCCGTATGCATTTTATATGATTTTTCTATAAGTTCACCATTTATGTATTAAATATGTCTTGGCGTAATATCAGTTGCTGTTACGTCATATCCTTTTTCAGCCAAATGGAATGCATATATTCCCGTTCCCGCTGCACAATCTAATATTTTAGCTTTCTTGGGGAAAATATCATCAAAGGCTCTTATTGTTGTCAAAAATTCTACCCTCCTTGCATTATTAGTTGTTAACCTATCTTCTTCTTTGTAATTTTCATAACTTTCTACAACGTAATTCATTTAACTTTCCTCCAATGCCAAAATAAAACCTTATATCAAAACATCTTACTGATGCGTCCCAGTTTATGAATGATGCAAATTAATCATAAACATAGATTATGATTAATTTGCATCTCTGTAACAGTGCCAACTCATTGTAATATGTCCGATTGCAAATACAGCAACCGCTATTCCTAACCAAATAGATTTTCCCCAAAGAGCAGCAAATCCAAATGCAATAATATAAAACACCCTTCTTATTTTACCATTGGGTACCATAAAATAGAAGAGTATTTCACATTATTGTCCTGATGTGAAAAAAAGAACTTAATATAAAAGTAAGCCCTTTTAAAACATTTATATGCAAAATAGGACAAGCCTTCGCGATGTTAACCACTTAGTCAAAGTTCGATGCCTTAATTATGATGTATCCTGCAATTGTTTCCCTTTTTGCCAGTGTAAGTTAGAGTTATACAAAAAGGACAAATCGACTAAAATCGAAATGTCCTTTTTACATACATATTATTTGCCATTTTAATTTTCATATCATTAAAATGGAACAAGCTTCTCACTAAATATATCATCCTAGTCGAACCGTTTCGCCTGATTTTATTTTCATGGAATTCCCATCAACTGATATCCAAACACTGAGTGCAGAAGGATTATATATAATATCATTATCTGCGGAAATTTTTAGATTTCGAACCGCTTTTATGTAATCAACAATTTCAATGTTTGTTGCATACCAAATGTCCTCTTTGTTACTCATAAAGCTGCAAAATTCTTCGATTATCTCCCAGTTGTTGTTTCTGTCAAATTCATAACTGTGCCCCCATACATACATCAATCGCATTCTTCCCATTTCTTTTATCTCATTAAAACTTTCTCCAAGTTCCATAAGATTTTTTGCATTATGGTGGCAAGTAGCAGTCCACACAAGATAATTTTCCGGTAAATCAAATTTTTCGGTAGCTACTACAGTTCTGGAATATTCAATTCCAAGCATTGGTAACAGGTCAACAACCTCGTCAGTATATGTACCAAAAGGATAGGACATTCCTCTCACAGGGTAACCCGTAAGTTTTTCTAAAGCCCTTCTATCTTCCATAATTTCATTTATAACTGCCTCTTTAGGCAAGCTGCCCAGATGTGGATGACTTACTGTATGTACCGAAACCTCATGTCCTTTATATAATGTGGCTACTTCTGAAGATCTGACGCTCCCTTCCTTGTCGAAGTTACCTGAGTTTAAATGAAATGTACCTCTAATTCCGAATTTATTAAATAACTCTACCAGTCGTTTATCATGGATTTGTCCATCATCATAACTCATTGTAAGTGCTTTGCATTTTCCTTCAGGAAAACAATCAAATTTAATTCTCATATGTAACATCCTTTCCTATTTCCTCTAAAAGTTTATTTATTTTGACTTCCAGTTTTAGCTGTACACTTTATTGTTTTAACTTAAAATGATTTTGACAATATAGCATCTGCCATAGAAGGGTTTAATTCCCGTTTTACAATAACCACAAAGCTTACTTTTGTTTGCAACGCAATTCTTAAAAAGAGTTTCATTTTTTTTCATATAATTGCAGAAGCAATTGTTGTGATATAAGTAAGGTGCAAACCCTTCCCCAATACCTATTCATTACTTTTACTTTCTAAACCTTTTATAAATGTAGTCGGTGGGATTCCTTCAATATTTTTAAATAACCGTGTAAAATAGTGAGGATTATCAAAACCTATTGCATATGCTATTTCTTTAATAGACATTGAGGAATTACGCATTAAATCCTTTGCATAACGAATTCTTAATAGATTAATATACCGAATAGGTGAGCAGCCTTGATTCTTTTGGAACAACCGCGCTAAATATTGTTGGCTAACGCCTATATGGTTACATACTTCCTTGACAGTCAATGGATTGAGATAATTTTCATGAATATAAAAAACCGCTTTTTGAACTAGGCGAGAAACTTCTCCTCCCATCGGATAGTCGATATTCTTGATTGTTTTTTCGAGAACCAATCGGGTTATTAATATTAAAATCTGAGATAAATAGGTTGAAATCATCAGTTGGCTGTTCAGAGAAGTTTTGTTCCTCTCTACCAAAGCTTTTTCAAAAAGTGTAAATATCTCATCTGTATAATCCTCTAAAAACATCCTTTGAGAATAATAAATTCTTTGAAGGAATGTTTCAGGCATAACCCAATATAAACGGTTATTTTCACTACCTATGGATTTAATTTTATCTGAAATTTCTTGGGAGAAAAAATTATCATTTATCATTTCCACCGTACTTGTTATTGTAAAGTGAACATAATAGAACCGACATGGATTATTTTGATTTGTTACTGCACTATGGGGCTCATTTGGATGAATAATTAAATAGTCGCCAGCCTTAAGATTGTATTCAATGCCATTATTAAAAAATGTGACTTCGCCTTGATATAAAACAATTAATTCGTAATCTTGGTTAGTTCGTAATGGAAGTTTCCATTCTTTTGTACACACAGAATGACCAATAAGATTAATCTTTGGCATATTATTTAAATCAAAGCTAAATAGCATAATTAGTCACCTCTGTTTCATTTTGTGCATAAGAAATTCGATTTGTTTATTTATAAAATATTTGGTTACTGTATAATTTAATTATACTATCCAGAAAATTAATTATCAATGAACAGTTTATTTTTGTACTAGGAGGAGCGAATATGACACCAAAGCAAAGGTTGTTAGCTGCCATAGCAGGCAAGGAAGTTGATAAGGTTCCATGGTCTCCATTTTTAGCATATTATTGGGAGTCTCTGCCCCAGGAACAGCAAGAAAAAGGTCAGCTAAGCTTTTTGGAAGAAATAGGTGCTGATCCCTTGCTAAGAGGGTTTCATCAACTTTTTAGTGTTAAAAGAAGTAAGTGTAAAGTTATTGAATCAATACTAGGGAAAGAGAAAATCATAAGATATGAAACACCAATCGGTAACCTTCAGGCAAAGTATGTGTATACCCCTGTAGGGAATACTTGGTTTCTTATGGATCACCCGGTCAAAAGCCAAGAGGACTTTAAAATTCTTACATACCTAAATGAAGATATGATTTTGGAAAAAAGCTTCAGTAAATTCTGTGAGGATTATAATAAACTAGGAGAAAGAGGACTATACCTTCCAGTTATTGGGGCTGATATGAAATCATCTTTTCAGTCACTTGTTGAACACTGGGTGGGTACAGAAGAACTGGTTTATGCATTGGCAGATTATCCAGAAACAGTTGAAGATTGCTTGTATGCCATGAGAAGAAATTCTATTGATTCTGTAAAAATTTCAGTTGAATCCCAGGCAGAGGCCTTTATCTTTTGGGAAGACAGTTCCACCACCAATATCAGTCCATCCTATTTTGTTAATTATACAGCGCCAGAGATAAACGAATGGGGAAAAATTATACATGCTTCGGACAAATACTTAATCCATCATGCTTGCGGACATTTAAGGGCATTACTTGATTGTATGGCAAAGACTGATATAGATATGATTGAATCGATATCACCTCCACCAACAGGAAATATTGAGCTTTGGGATGCAAGAAAAATGCTTCCTGAACACATCGGACTAATTGGAGGTATTGAACCCACCGTGTTTTTAAACAGCTCTTTGGATGAACTAGAACAATATGTTAATGTGCTTTTAAGCAGAGTAAAAAATAAACGCTATATTCTTGCTAACAGTGACAGTTGCCCCCCTGGAGTTTCACTTGACAAGTTCAAGCTTGTTACAAGCATCGTAAATAAATTATAGCCTTTAAACATTGAAAAAAGATAATAAAAAATACCGACAACTACATTGAGGGCACTGAAAAACCTATGGTTTTTCAGTGCCCTCAAACTATCACTACTTTTGCTCCTTTACTTCCTTAGGATATTCTTCAAAATCCCTTGCAACAAATCACATTACAGCTGCCTACTCTTTTGACTTACCTCGTGGCGCACATCTGGTAGGCTCCTTCGTCACCGAAGTTCGCCCCCATAAGAACGCAAACGTGCGACTTTCACCGCATTTGTCTGTGATGATAAGGTAAGTAGCCCAAAGGAATCTCACCTTTAGGCCCTCTCAGAACCGGACTTGAACCTCTCAGCTCATCCGGCTCCCATCATTCAGCCGCG
>Ga0209430_1001338_pt1 | contig 18614 bp, 33 predicted proteins | sample BarGraIncub1133A_FD_184504 | JGI IMG/M metagenome (GOLD analysis project Ga0209430, IMG submission 184504) | Arctic peat soil microbial communities from Barrow, Alaska - Barrow Graham LP Incubations 11-33A (SPAdes) (version 2) | ecosystem: Environmental > Terrestrial > Soil > Wetlands > Peat... | reverse complement strand
CCATAATTAACTCTTGCAATAGGTTGTTTTTGACTATCAACCATTCCTATAAATGCCATAAACGACTTTTTAGACATACACCAAACTGCATCTTGTTCGTATTCAAGTGGTAATGCCGCTTCTGCTGCAATTAGATCGCTATAAGCTAATGCTGTTGCATTCGCAATTGTTAAAGCTTGACCAGTTGCAGGAGTTTCTGTCAATATTCCTTTTGGTTGTGTAGTTCCATCACCGGATATAATTGCTTGTTCTAAAGCTTTAATCATAGCTTCTGTAATGTTATTAATTATAGTGCTTTCAAATACTGCTAGAGTTATATTGTCAACCTCGAAGCTAACCGATACTGCACATCTAAGTTTGAAGTAAGTGAATGTAATACTTGATGTTGTTTTTTCTTGTTTATCACTTCCAGCACCTTGTGATACCCATGTTGCAACTGGTTTAACTGATGATGTAGGTATTGCTAATCCACCTTTATAAGATGTTCTAGTTATTAACGGTAGTATCATACCTGTTGATTCTAACTTTTCAATTATTTTTTCCATTACAGTTGTTGGAATTACCGAACCAACCTCACCTGTAACTGTACTTGCATCTACATTTAAAAACTGATTAGGAATTGCAGTTCCCTTAATCACATTATTCATAAATGCTTTTCTATAATCTGTTGAAGCATACATATCCTCATTTACCACTGAATTTGTTGAATCTATAACTGTTCCCACTACATTCACTCCTTTATTTTCAATATTAAGCACTTTAAATTTGTTTTCTAAAGCTGCTTTATTAGCCATTTCCTTAGATTGTTCTGCCCAAGCATTATCCATAGTCTCAACTTCTGACATATTAGCTTGAATTTCATCTGAAGTAGCTGTGTCCATCATTCCTTGAATAGCATTCATAAGTGTTGTTCTTTGATCTGAATAATCTTGTTTATTTGTAAATTTCATTTTATATTCCACCTTTCAATTTTAAAAAATTTAATTTATTTTGTAATTTGACTTTATCTTGTCCTATCATTTCATTTAATCTTTCGTTTTGCATTTTCTCTATTACTTTTTCTGGTATCATTCCAGTAAATGAGTTCAAAAAAGGACTTGTAGATGATGCTTGATTTTCTTCAAACATTATTCCATCTATAAGTCCTCTTTCTTTCGCTTGTTGTGCTGTTAGCCACGTTTCATCTGCCATCATTTTAAGCGCATCTTTCATTGACATACCACTTTTAGCAATATAAGCATTTGCAATTGTTTGATCTGCTACTTTTAATGTCTGTGAAGTCTTATCCATATCATCACTATTACCACTAGCTCCACAACTAACTTTGTGTGCCATAAACATTGCAGTAGGTGACATATAGCACTCACAAGCCATGGCAATAACCGAAGCTGCAGAATACGCACTCCCTACTATATTGGCTTTCTTGTTGCCTTTGCTATATGATCTTATAGCAGTATAAATTTCACTGCCTGCTGATATATCTCCACCAGAAGAATTAATTTCAATCTCTAAATCCTCATTACTTATTATAGAATCTAAAATTTTATTAACCTTAGCTGGAGAAGTAGCTTCCACTTCAAAATAATCATAAATCCATTGTTGAGCACTTGAAATTATAGGTCCTTTTATATTTATCTTAGCCATTATTTATTTTCACCCCCCTTCCCAACTACTGCAGTATCTAATCTTCTTACAGGCATATCTCCACCAGCCACTGGTGCTAATCCTCCAAGTATCTTTCTCCATTCATTAGGTGTTAATGCTCCTCTATCAACCATTTGTAATAAATTTAACTTAGTTGACATACTAGCATATTGAAGGTTACTTGCTTCAAATATTATTGAGTTACCAAATCCTCTTTCACGCCTATTAAATAGCTTTCTAGTATATTCTCCACTTAATTGAAGTGCTAAAGGTTCTATTTCAGCTTCATAGTAGGAATTCCATTCATCTTCTGTATATTTAGATTGAACTATCTTATCGTTAGTTCCAAAAAATGAATAAAGCCTTAAAATAGTCCTATCCATCTGTGCTGCATTAGGTACATAATCTTTTGGCTCTATTTGTTTTGCATCAGCTTTACTATCAACTCCTGCTGCCCCACCGGTATTATCAATAGTTAAGAAGTTATCAGTAAAATCTTGTGTTTGCTTTTTTAAATCTTCTGGCCTTAAACTCTGATTGAATTTTAATAACCATTTAATTATTCCACTGTTTCTTATTGCTTTAACTATTCCTTGATCTGTTGTATTTACAATTTCCATTAGTGGTAATAATGCTTCTCTTGGACTTTCTCCAAAAATATCATTTTCATTATAATCTTGTCTTAGATGTATTATATCCGTATATGGATAAGTAACTGTTTTCCCATTTTTCATAGTACATTTTAAAAACAATTCACCCAAAGTATTATATAAAGCTTCAGCACTTACACAAGGTATAGGGTATAACTCATTTGCATATTCATTTTCATCTCTATTTATATAAATAAAGGCATTATTATTAAGTTGTAATTGAGTAGTAACCTTTTCTTGTAGCATTTGACCTGTCATATATGGATTAGGCTCTTCCAAAAGAAAACGCATATACACATCTGGATTAACTTTTAAATCCGTTGAACCATCTGCCTTTATTGTTTCTCTTATATGTTTTGCTACTAATTTACCTACTGCTTTAGCTTTAGGTCTTACGCAAGCTCTAATAATATCTGATTTATAAAGCTTTCCATTCCAAGCAAAATAACCATTACCCCTGTCAGTAATCATTTCAAACCTTGTTGTTGCTGGACTTTTATTAAAAAACTTATTTATTATTCCCAATTTTTCACCTCCCTTCCCTTAAATAACACTCATATAGTTCTCTTGACATCTTTCTAAAACTACATAAGCATCTAATAAGCCCGCTAATCCATCTATTCTTCTTCTTGGATTGCTTGTCTTAATTGGTTGTATATTATCATTCTTATCTACATCTATAGCTGTATTGCTTAAGCACCACTTTAAAATAGGATTATTATTATAAATAATTTTATTTATTCTTAAATCAGCCCCTAAATTCTTCATAGGGCCCGATAAAGTTTTCTTTCCTTGAATTACAGGCTCCCATGTTTCTTTTCCGAATTGTGTTTTCATATCCTCCACCCAATATTGAGCCGACCACGCATCATATCCACCTTTGTAGATATATATATCACATTCATTCTGAACTTCTAAAAACCACTCTGTAACGTGTTTATAATGAACTTTATTTCCAGGTACTGTTCTTAATAAATCCATATCCCTCCATAAGTCATATGGAATTTTATCTTCTTTTACTCTTTGCTCTAATAAGTCCTCTGGAAGGAAGTACATTTGTTTTACATAAATATTAGGATCATTTGGCACCTCAAATAAAATTGTTGCATTAGTTAAATCTGTAGTGCTTGATAAATCTGCTCCACCTATTCCATATCTTGGTTTTAATAGGCTTATATCAAAAGTAGTAGTATTATTTAGGTCTTCAAAAGTTAACCATGCCTCTGAGGAAGTTTCCCTTATATTAAAATCTTTACATAATAAATTTTTTACTAAAAGTGAGTTACCTTTAGCTTTATTTACCTTACCTTCTAACTGATCTAATTTCTTTATAGTTCCTAGACCCGGATTAGCTTTTCCCCAACACTCTGAATCAACCCATTCTTTCCTATTATCTAGCTCGTAAATTATAGGTAAGAAGTGTTCATCCTTATATCCATTCTCTTCATCGTCCCAGCCATTAATTACTCTTTCAGATTCATCATATTTTAAATCATATACACATTCTCTTATTGTTCCTGCAGTTGTAGTTATAAATATCAAAGGTTCTTCTCTAGCAGTAGTACCATCAACGATAACATCATATAAGTTTTTATCTGTCCAAGCATGTATTTCATCAAGTAATGCGCAATGAACATTTAAACCATCTAAGCTATCTGAATCTCTACCCAAGGGCCTAAAAAAAGAATCGTTAAATTCACTTACAATCTCTGCAACTAAGGTTTTAATCCTTCTTCTTAGAGTTGGTGATTTTTTAACCATTCTTTTTGATTCTAACCATATTATTTTGGCTTGGTCTTTTTTAGTAGCACAAGCATATACTTCTGCTCCTGGTTCTCCATCAGCAATTTGCATATATAGACCTATTGCAGCTGCTAAAGTAGATTTACCATTTTTTCTAGCAACTACTAATAAAACTTCTCTATATTTTCTAGTCCTATCAATTTTATGAATCATTCCAAAAGTTGCTGCAACTAAAGCTTTTTGCCAAAGCTCTAATATGAAAGGTTTCCCTCCCATGGCACCCTTTGAATGTTTACAATAATTTTCTATAAACTCAATTGCATGGTTTGCTTTGTGACTATCGTATTCCCAGATACTTTTCTTATTATTTATTATTTTTATAATCTCTTTGTACGCTTTATAAACTTTATTACTTGTATTTATAATTTCAACAGATGATTTTATCCTATTTAGTTCTGCCAAAGCTTCTTCTAATTCAGTTTCCTTTTTATTAAGTAAAATTTCATTAACAACTTTTTCTTTCTTAATTAAAAATAATTCTGATTTCAATGTTTCAACTTTTATAAATAATGGTTTATACTTTATTTTATCCCAGTATTCAAGTATAGGATTGAATGTTAATTCATAAATTATTTTTCTTGCTGTGCTACTCATTTACTGTTCACAAATGATACAAAATCATCATCACCTAAAGTTCCAGGCTTATCGATAGGAAGAAAATCATTTAATGACTTCATACATGAAATATAGTTTTTTACTAAGGTATTATATATTTCAATCTCAGGTGATTTCTTTGTTCCCCATTGATTTTCTCCATTTTGATACTCTGTGATCAATCCATTTTTATTTAGTGTTGCTTGAAGTTCTCTTAAGGTTACTGCCATGTAAGCAGCATTTTGAATTAATGATTCAACTGTCTTTTTTACATTTCTGTCTAAATTCTTGAAGAGTATGTTAATTTTCCTTATCTCTTTCTTAATCTCTAGATCCTTTTCTATCTCTTCACATTTATCTTTCGTGTTTTTCAAAATTGCCACTTACTACACCCCCCCTGTAAAATCTCCCATGCGTTAATCTAATCTCTCACCTCGGTCTCTAAATCCCCCTCATAGCCTTATTTTATAGGGGGGTATACCATGAATTAATATATATATAAATATAATTATTATTGTATTTATATTTATTTATTAATAGTCACTCTGTATTATTGTTTAACTCTCACAATTCCTTCTCTATCAGCTCACCGAACTCATTGAATACTAAGTCTTCTCTTGTTATAACTCTCTTGTTGTGCCTTGTGTGATGGCACTCCTTACACAATAGTATTAAGTTATCTTCTCCTAATGATATATAAGAATCAGTAATGTTATCAGGAGTTAGAAACTCTTTATGATGTACTTCTTGTCCTATCTTTCCACAATCACCACATAAGCCATAATACTTATTAAAAACATACTGCCTACATTTCTGCCACTCTTTAGACTTATAGAACTTCTTGGCAAACTCTCTAGCCATTGTTATTTTTCATATCCTTTTCCTCCTTTATTTACACAAATGTTATTGTTTTTAATCATTTAATGTTCGTGTTTACCCTGTTTGAATGTTTGGTTATATAGGTAAATCCCACATTCATTTTTTAAAGTTTCTTCTTCTATATGCCTTTTATTTTTAACCTTAAATGTTAATGTAGTATATTATTAAACATTCATATACTAAAAAAATAAATATCATCTTACAAAGTCATTAAGTGACTTACTGTATTGATGATACCTTTCACTATCTAATCCTATATATCTTTTTGTTTCTTCTCTATTTCTATGACCTAATAATTCTTTTACTGCATCTATATCCTTATCGCTAGCTACATATATTTTATAAGCATAAGTTTTCCTCATACTATGTGCTGATATATTATATAACCCAAAGTATAATCCAGCTTCCTTAAGGATATTACTTATTGCTTGCACTCCAATGTGTTTATTATTTCCTTTGCGTGATTGGAATACATACTCATAATCCTTTAATTCTTGAATATAGTCTTTTAATATCTTACCAACTTTAGGTAATATCTCTACAGTTCGTGGCTTTCTATTCTTTTCTTTTATATTTCTAGAGTTCATCTTCTTTCCTTCGTATATTGTGAACTCATTTCTTCTTAATGATTCCCTTATATCTCTTGCCTTTAGATTTACTAAATCCCCAGCTCTATATCCTGTAGTTATTCCAACCAAAAATAAAATATAATCTCGTTCATTCTTATATTTTAAATAATCCTGAATATCTAATACTTTACTTGTAATTGTAATAGGTTTGGAAGGTCTTTTCTTACCCACATTATCTCACCTGCCTCATAGCTCCATGCTCTCTCCTATAGGCTTTTTCTTTCATGCATTCTCTTAGATCATCAGTTTCTTTTGCTGAATGATTCTTTTTACTTGAACAGTGAGAACATACTAAGTATCTTCCACTTTCAATTTCATCAGTAAGTACCACAGTAGTCTTACTACAAATTTTGCATTTGAAGCTAGTGTATTCTTTCAATACGTTCTCACCCCTCTCATAAAGAAATATGTGCTTAATATATTTTTATATATTAAAAAAGCACTTAGAGTTAATACCCTAAGTGCTTTCAATATGTCTTGCTTTTCTACCTAAATACATCATAGCATAGTTCTTGTACAAAAACTGTGCAATATTTGTGCAATTTTTGTGCAACGATTGTACATTATTTGTGCAATGATTGTACATTATCTATGCAATTCTCATTTTGTTTATAGACTGATTTAAAATATAATATATCTGGCGCTTACTTCTATATAACTTTTTAATAGTTACAGCCATACTATTTTTATCTATAAAAATCATAGTAACCACTTGTCTTTCCACATCTTCTAGTAACTTTAGAGCATTATCAACTCTTTGATTAGCTAATTCATAGAACTTAACCTTCTTTTTAAAATTTTCAATCTGATTCATGGCCATATCATTGTTGGGACAAGTCCTAGATGTTTGAACTCTTTCCTCAAATCCCATTGCTCCTAGTTGATCTCCAATTTCTAATTGCTCTATTTTAAGTTTAATATCTTGTATTTCTACTTCTCTAACTCTATATAACATCAGTTCTTTTTTTATTTTATCAGCTTTTTCTATTTTGCTATCCACTTATCCATCCCCCTTGATTATTATATTTTCAAATCTAAGTTAACCCAACAACCATGCCCATTCTTTTCAATTTCATGTGATATTGGTTTCTTAAACTTTCTAGGCTCATCTAATATCCATCCATAAACTCTTTTATACTTTAAGTCTTTAAACTCACACTCTAACTTATGCCATGCCCTATAAGCATCAAACTTAAATGAGTTTATTTCTATACATTCAAGTATTCCAACTGCTCCAATGACTTGTCCAGTTCTATTCTTTATAATTCCAATAGAGTTTTTTATATTTGTTCTGCATCCCCTAATTAACATCTTCTTAGATCCATCTAGTATTATGTTTGCAATAGGTTCTGGTATTATTAATCCTTTGGATAACTTTTCTTTAGCCATCATTTATTCCTCCATCCTTATTTTTACTACACCCTTTCTACAGATTCCGAACTAACTTAAAATCTTATTTCCATAACTAGACAACTGATTTATAGAATTTATCATATTGTTCTATATAGTCCCATCTATCTTTGTAAATATCATATTTTGACTCCTTATTGGTGATACATAGTTGAGTTTGATTTAAAAACTTACTAGGTATAACCAATGTTTTAACTGGAATCTTATCTTCTACACATATGAATACATACACATCACACGTTGGATTTGATTTTTCTAAATTAAATGAATAACTTGACCAACCACTGCTGCTCTTAAATATATTAGAAGTTTTTACATCTATTTTTATGGTCCCATCTACCAACAAATCATAAGGATGTTTGCTACTCATTTTTTCCACTTTATAATCTTGATCTTGAAGAAAATCTTTTATTAGATTTTCTCCATATTCACCAATCCTAGTTTCACATTTACTTAAGCTTAATTGTAATTTTTTAGCCCATTTATTAAATCCGCCACGCCTAGCTATAGCATTTGCTAGAGTAGTGTTCCCTGTGACTCTTTGCATTTCAACTGTAGAAGGCATTCTGTCAATTTCTAATACATTCATTATTCTAAATATTTCTTCTTTTACTTTTTCATCATTCCACTCAATTCCATAGCTATATCCCATAATTGCCTCCTTAATATTTTTTGAATAATTTTGATAATGGAGAATATTCAACTCCCTAATTAAAAGGCATATCACCATTATCTTCTGGCTCTATATCATCACCTTTTACAAATGGAGCTTCACTGTTATTACTTTTAGCCTGTCCATTGATAAACTCAAAACTATCTACTGCAACTTCTGTTGTATATCTCTTTGTTCCATCTTTAGCATCATAGCTACCAGTTCTAATACTTCCACTAAGAGCCATCTGTTTTCCTTTAGTTAAGTATTGTGATATTGTTTCTGCAGTTTTACCAAAAGCTACACAACTTATAAAATCTGTTTCTTCTTTTTTGAATTGTCTAGTTACTGCTAATGTAAAATGACTAACCGCAGTACCACTTCCTGCTGCAAACTTTAATTCTGGATCCCTTGTAAGTCTTCCTAAAATTACTACTTTATTCATATTATTTATTCCCCCTAGGTCTATTTTGTATTTTTACTAAATGTTTCTGATATGATTCCATAATTTCTTGAGCACCTATGCCAAACTTATTTAACATGCCTAATTTTGATTGCATACAATCCCAAAACTCTTCTATCATGTTTTCTCTATCCATGTTTACTATTGCTGCATAGAATTCTTTTTCTTCTTCCTCTATTTTTTCAAGTTGATCTCTTAAAGAAATTGCTTCAAGGTTTATATTTTTAAGACTTATACCTTCTGGCTCTTTAGCTACTTTAAAAAACATAATTATTAATAATATTGACATTACCCAAAGTGTTATTATTATTGCTATGAACATTGTTATTCCCCCTTTATTTCTAATATTATTGCGGACCCATTTCCACTAAAGTATCTAAAATGTTTTTCCCCCTCTCCATGCGCTATAGTTTTATGAGTTTCATCTGTTTGTATATCCATGCTTCTTACTCCATCTTTACCTAACAAGGCTTGTACTAGCTCTTTCTTTGAATAGTTCATCAAATTAGCCATTATATTATTCCTTTCAGCCTATAGTTATTTTCTCTGCCTTCTATTTGCACTGTGCAATTTTTGCACATTTGTAATATCCTACTTCCAACTGCTTCATCAAAATCAAGGAGCCTATCTGCTGAAAACTCACTTGATATAATTATTGGAGAATGATTTAAATATCTATAGTTTATAATTTCAAACATGATATTAATATCACTCTCAGTAACTTTGCCTTTAAAGAGATCATCTATTAGCAGGACCTTTGCATTCTTATATTTTCCTAGTTCTTTCTGATAAAATTCTTCATCTAGCATATTTTGCTTTATCTTTGTTATTACATCCCTATAAGGCATATAGATAACCGATATATCTTTCTTTAAGAAATTAACTGCTAAAGCTATACTTAAATGAGTTTTTCCACTACCTACTTGACCAATAAAGGCTATACTATTACTTCTTTCAGCTTTTATGCTTTCAAAGTTCTTATAATATTTAACTGCAATATCTTTAGCTGCTGCTGAAGAACTATTCCACACTTTAAAGCTGGAAAATGTTTGTTTTGCCTGTTCTGTATCTATTCCAGCCTTGTCCCACATTCTTTTTGCTTTAGCTATCTCAAAGCACTTGCACCTTTTCAATCCATTAGTACCATCAACCCAAGTGCTATCTCTGCATTCTTTGCACTTATATAAGGTTGAGGTCTGCAATTTCTGATTCTGTGAGGGATTCTCCTGTTGTTTGTTTTGGTTTATAGTCTGACCATTTGCCCTTAGTCTGTGCATTATTCTGTCTAGTGCTTCCATTGTTACCCTCCTTTAATGGGAATATGCCCTTATATGAGTTCATAATGCTTTGCTCTATGATCTCTATCTTTGTATTATCATTACTAGCTAATTTATCTAATTTCTTTAATAATAGATTTAAGGCATTATCTGTCATAGTTGCTTTTATTGCTACTCTCATTTTTATAAAATTTATTATAGTAGCTTTTAAATCTAAATTAGAAGTATAACTATCTATTACAAAATCATAGCCTTGTTGTTTTGTTGCTTTCTTTTTATCTATACTTACCTTATCTATACTTATCTTATCTAATCTAGTCTGCGGTACGGTATCGTTACATTCACGTAACAGTTCCGTGGACGGTGGTATTTCTAATGTATAAGTTTTATTTTCTTTAGTACCTAAGAGCGACTTTTCATCTGTATAAACAGTTTTTCTGTAGGTATCTTTTCTTATATAATTGTGTATCAACCAATGTTTTATTACACATACTCCATTTTCAAATGGGATTATAAACTTTTTAACAGTTAAAAGTTTTAATTCATCATCCCCGCACCCTATCATTCTTTGGATTTTTTTAGGATTATTTATAAATCCATCATCATCAGCTCTCATATTCAAGTGGAAATATAAAGCTTGAGTTGATAGTGACATATCTAAAAAAGCATCACTATCAATTATTGTCTTTGCAAACATTCGTTTTTCAGCCATTGTTGAGCCTCCTTAGTTGTGTATATTTTTGGTATATAGTAAAATGTAATTGAGTTAGTTTCCATTTGCCTTAAGAGTTGTTTGGTATTGTCGTACCGCTTCTTTTAAGGCTTTTTCTTTTGTTAAGCCATTCATATATAGCCTTGAAGTTTCTTTTGCTACTTCCCAAGCTTTTTCAGGATCATTAATTATTATTTTAAATTTCTCCATCAGATCCTCCTTAGTCAATTCCTAATTCTTCATATGCTGCCATGATTTCATTAAATATTCCTAACATTTCTTTTTTAGTTCCAAAGTTGAATACCGCACCGTTTCTTTTAAGTACCATTTCATTTGAAAATACTTCATATTCTCCATTTTTACCTATCAAATTTTCTCCGTATCCACTAAATATAGGTTCTGGAAAACTTAGAAAGTTTCTAGGATTATTAATTTTCAATACTTCCCTTTTCCAATCATAGTAATAAACTTGACAAGTAGAATGGCTCATGGTCTTTTCATTAGGTATCGTGCTTGAATATTCGACCAATTTCATTATTGTTTGTCTTGCTCCCATATCTTCAAACTTATTTCTGTATTTATTTAAGTATCTAAATATTCTTTCTTTTTTTGTCTCATTAACACCCATAGCCATAGTTAACGCTCCTTTCTTTTTCCTATTGCTTGATATAAATCTGCTATAATTACTCCAGTTCTTGTTAAATCAGCATCACTTTGTATTAAATTGTTTCTATTCATCATTAGTAGCTGCTGCCTTGAAACTAAAATCAAATTATTAATATCAAGGTTACTTTTGTCTGCATCACCAAATATAATTACATGTCCTGAAGGCATCTTTCCGTTATACTTTTCCCAAACTATTTGTTGCTTTAGTCTCCATTTATTAGGCTCTGCAATCTTTACTGTTGTATATCCATCAATTGTTATACTTTCACTTCCTACTTTCTTATGATTTGGAGGAATAACTCCTTTTTCAAACCATCCCTTCTCACTTCCTTCTGCGCATATACCTTTCATGCCCTTATTAAAAGGTGTATGTTCTTTTTTAAATTGTCCTGTAAATCCTGTATTGAAATTGCTCCTTGCTATTACTCCTTTGATTTGACTTAGAGTAAATTTATAATCAAATTTTCCATTCATTAATTCTTGAATTTCTTTGTAATGATGCCCTGGTGTTATTTCTTTTAAATATTCTTTTTCTTCATCTTTCCATATATGCAACACTGTATTCTTGCTGCCGCAAGGTCTACCCTTCATAGTTTTATCCCTCCAACATATTAGGAATACTTACATCTGCATTTTCTCTGTTATCCATCATCTTTTTAGCTTGTAGGACCAATGAGCCATTCGATATAATTTGTTGAGCTACTGAATTTACTGCCCTTGTTCTTTCTATTTCTTCTCTAAGATCTTCTCCAGTTAAGTCTTCATCACCTAACCTCTCTAATTGTGCGAATAAATGATTGTTTAAATCTCCTAATGTGTTTTTCATGTTTTATTACCCCTTCCTTAATTTTTTATTAGCTTTCCTAACCTTTTTCGTGGCCTCACGAATATGGTCCAGTTATTTTGGTATTATTCAAAGTATATTTTCTTTCCAGTTTTTTCAGCATATGCTTTCTCAAGCTTTGCTCCATCACTATCTGTCCAATTAGATAATAGTAGAATAGCTTCACAGGCATCTATCATTGCAAAACATATCCTCATGTATTCTCCCTGAGTGAATCCCCCTGATAATTTTGCAGGATTCATTACCTTATTGCCTTTTTCTTCTTCTCTATCTGCTACAACTTTAAAATCTTCTTGAAACGTTGGATTTTCTGTAATCTTTCCAGCTATATATATTTTTTTCATATTGTTCCTCCTATTAATTCATAATCATCTATTTCCTTTTGTGTTAGTGGCTTACTATATACAACATAGCCCCAAGCTTTACGATTTATCTCTGCTACATATTCTTTATAATCAAAGCAATGCAATCCTATAGTGCTGCCATCTGCTTTATCTGGGAATGTTCCTATGCTCGGTGGTCTTTGCGTGAGGTAATATTTATATCCCATATTTATCATCCTTCCTTTCTTAGTATTGCGACCTAAAATATCTTTGTATTTCTTCTCCTACCCATCTTCCCATTGGTACAGCAACGGCATTTCCTACTTGCTTATATATTGATCTATCTTTTCCACTAAATTTAAAGCTATCAGGAAACCCTTGTAACCTTGCATATTCTATTGCTGTATATGGTCTAATATTATTCCCATCCATAACGAGCCTAGTGCTTACATCTTTACTATAATGTGCAACACAAGTTGGAGCCAAATCATCAAAATCAGGATTGCTTATTATAGGCTTATCTCTATATCCTCCATTAAGTCTTTTATAAACATAGTTTGGAATATCTATATCTGCTCCTTTTTGAATAATGTCCTTTAATCTTATAGGTTCTGCATTAGGATATTCTAAGTTATCAAAAGGCTTTCTACTCCCTATAACAATTAATCTTTTCCTTTTCTGTGGCAACCACATATCAGCATTTACAGGGCATTCAACTCTTACATAATAATCAGGCAGTCTAGTAAGTGCTTCCATAACTACCTTAAATTTTTTCATCCCTGGCACATTCTCAATCACATACATTTCGGGTTTAGCTAATGCTATATGCCTGAAAAAGTGTAAGAATAAATCATCACCATTTCTAGTTCCATGTATATCAGCTATAGTTGAATATTTTGTACAAGGGAAAGTTCCTACATATACATCCGCATCTTGTTGATCCAATACTGTAATTTTAGATATATCAGTTTCATGCACTTCATGAGTAAAATTATTTCTAAGAGTTTCACAACAAGTTTTATCTATTTCATAGGATTCTAATATATTTATTCCAGCTTGTGTTAATCCTAAATCCATCCCACCAGCTCCACTAAAATAACTTTTTGCAGTTATCATATCTGTTCCCCCTTCTAGATCCTTTCTGTCACCCTTTATTTAGATTCCGAACTAACCTAATACCCTATCTATCTCCTCATTCCAAATACTTTACCCGTTGATTTTTCCACAAATATATAATCATCAGGTGTTCTTCTGATATACAAGTATTTATGCTTGTCCATACCTTGGCTTTTCAAGAACTCTTTTTGTTTGATATTCAGATATTTGGATTTCATAACGCTAAACTCTCCCTTGAATATTTTGATGCTGGATATTTGATTTCAATTTCTTCATAATCTTTTTTAGTTGTAATATCACCTTGAAATACTAATCTTTTGAATGCTAAATCTTTAATTATTAGCTTCAACAGCTTATCCTCCTATAAATTTATTTTTAATTGGCTATTAGCTCCTAAAATCATTAATTCTAATTCTCTATTAGGCTTCCAGTTTTCTATTATTTCTCTAGCTTTGTCATAATTTACAGCTGCTGTATTTTTATAAGAATTAACTTGCATTATTCGCTTATAACATCTCCATAGTTCACTAAAGGCTTTTCTATTGCATTCTTTGTATGCTGGGGCATCTTTGCCACCTAAAGCTTTAGTAACTATATATCTAGCTTTTCCATTTAGTATTTCTTGTTGCTCGTAATCAATGGTCATATTGTTTTCTAGTTTTATTAACCTATTGTCTATTTCTACTGTTCTTTGGTCTAACATTATTATTGATTGAAGTTCTTTTGAAAGTTGTGATAATGGGTTTTTAATTTTGTTTTCCATTAATTCAAACTTGTCCATATATTTATCTGTGAATAAATTTCCTTTAGTTCCTGTAGTTTTATTTGCTAAAAACTCACAACCTCTTTTGGTTATTTGATACTCTTTATTTTGCTTACCTGAATTATCAGGTGAGCTAGTTTCTATCCAATATTTAGCTGGGCTCACTTTTGAGCTGAGTAAATCTTCATTTATTCCATCTATTTTTCTTAATAAGTTCTTGTGTTCTATATCCATCATTGGAGCAACTTCTCTGCTTGATAATTTGTTTTCTAATTGTTTACTCATAACTTGTCCTCCTTATTTTTTAGCAATTTGCAAGGATCTTGCCAGTATTGCTATTAATTAAAATAAATTTTTCAAAACCCTTTTGCCTAACTCTTAGGATAATACCTTCTGATTTTATCCAAGCTCTTACTTGGCAACCTGCTTCGGTAATACCTAAGATAGCATCTTCAATTTTCTTGTTCATACTCATCCTCCTAATTTTATTTATTAAGGCATTGCACCCTATCTTTTTACAAGAACTTTATGAAGTGTTTGTTTTAAATGCTTGTACTATTTTGTAGCAGTAATTTTTAAACTGCTCAACACGTTATGCAGTATTACCGACTTTTCTACATCGCTCATTCCGACAAGAATCTCTCCTACACAATCTTCTATGGTTGGCTCACTATTCATCCTTGCTCTATGGTAGTCGTAAGTCGCTTTCATTTCGTCTAAGCTTACGTTGTAGATGCTTGCTAACTGTGTTAATATAGTGAACGAAGGTAGTCTTTTTGATGTTTCGTACATATAAATCGTGCTAGTTTTTCTATTTATCTTCTTAGAAACCTGCATAACTGTTATTCCTTTGTTTTCTCTTAATTCTTTAAACGTCATCTGTTATTCCCCCTTCCTATGTCATTATTATACTCTCTAATTGTTAGTAATCAAAACCCCAAATAACCACAAACTAACTAAAATTACTCACTATTTGCGAGTAGTAACAAAACATCGACTAATTTCTTAATAATGCCAACGATTGCTAAATATAACTCTATATTCCCATCTAAAGAACAGATATTCTCTTTAACTTCTTTCTTATTGTGTTAATATTAATACAATAAGAACAAATTGTGAGTAAAGGGAGAATTGATAATGGAATTAAAAGATAGAATGAAAGAAATGAGACAAAAGAAAAAGTGGACTCAAATTGATTTAGCTGATAAGAGCGGAATTAGTTCTGGCATGATAGGTGGAATTGAGAACGGTAGCAGAAATCCAAGTAAGAAAACCATGGATAAGTTAGCAAAGGCATTTAGAGTAAGCCTAGAGTGGCTTGAAACTGGCAAGGAGAATAAGGAGAGTGTTATCCAAGGCTTTTTGAATAGATTGATTGAAGAAGGTATAATTACAAGTACTGTATTAGATAAAGAAACTAGAGATATGATATTGAAAGCTGTTGAAGTAGAAGTCGCAGTATTGTTAAAGAAAAAGAGAACTAAATAATTTAGTTCTCTTTTTCTATATTAGATAATTGCGATAAAATGTTGTGAATTACCTTTTCCTGTATTTTACTCAATATGTTTATATCGGTCAAAGTTTCTAGTTCTTTTTTTAGGGCATTCATTGATCCACCTTCTTTCGTAAAAACTATTATGTTATTATTTTAACATAGTGAATATATGTTTGGCTTATTTATCGTTCGTCTTATTGCTCATGTTATTTTCCTCAATTTATGGTATTTTCAAATTTTGTCCTTTTTTATTCCGACATTTATATTTACATAAAAAAATAAGGTATAAATTAATATACCCTATTGTTAGTTGATAGTACCTATTTAGTAATAGTGCCATTGTTAAGTAATAGTAGTTGTTATATCTTAGTATTGCGACCTAATTATCTCTCTCGTCTATTCTTCTTTTTACCTCCAATAATATTCTGTTTATAGTAATTATTTCACTTTCTTTTAATTCATTTTTTAGAAAAAGTAAATCCTCTGCTATTATCTTCACCGCTAATACCAATTCTTCTCCTGTATAACTAACTAAATTTATTTTATCATTGTGTGCTTTCATATCTGATAAAATTGATTTTTGTAGTTCACTAATATCTATTTTAGCCATTTTACACCAACCTTTCGTTAAATTTTTCCTATTATCCAGTCTATTTCATTCTTTATTTGATTTAGTTTGGTTTTCATATTTTCAATATTATTTAAATATCTAAAATCATCTTTGCAATCATCTATATCATCCATAATATCACTAAACTTATCCATTATATCCTCACCATTTTCATGGTTTCTATATTCTTTATTTGTTGACATTTACAACATCCTTTCATGGAATTGCGTACTATTTCATCAATTTAAGTTTGCTTCTATTTGCTTTTGCATAACGATTTGCAACTATAAAATTATCACATTCAAACTTTACGTTTTTACTTTTTGTATCATCATCTAAACCGTAATAATAACAATCATCACAATTAAAGCAGGCTATATTTTGCTTATCTTTAAATACATTATCTACATTGTTTATACATTTGTTACATAAGCACTTATCACATATTATCATTACATCCCCCTTTAATTATTAGCCTACAGATCCATTATCATATAGATAACTAAATCCTTTATCTTTAAATCTGACTATAAATTTTTTTGGTTCTCTTATTATTCCTGAAGGTCTTATACTCTCCCTGGCTGCTAATCCCCAGCCATTAAGATAATTACAGATTAACTTTTCAGCTAATACCTTATCGTCTTCTGTTAGCACTTTAAACCCTCTCATAGTTCTAAAGTCATATCCTAATACCTTTTTTACTTCAACAGCATTTTCAAATGAATAATGTCCTTTTATTTCTGCTTTTATATACTTGTTTTCAATTTCTTCATAATCCATTATTATTACTTCCTTTCAATGTTTTTTATAAAATCCAATATCATTATTAAACCCTCACGTTTTCCCTTTAACCAATTTGTTCTGCTGATTTCATTCCAACCCTCAGCTTGTTTTATTTGTATCTCTAGCTTTTCTAACTCTTCCTTTGTTTTTTGTTCTAAATCTCTGTTCATATAGTCTCCTTTCGTACTTTCTGCAATTTAAGATCTAAATAACTTAATCAATAAATCCCAGAAACTAAAAGTAGTCTTATTGTAAATCTTGTTATATACCGCCCTCTTAGGATCCAATATACCCATACCTTTCTTACCATAAAGTGGATTGATAGACTTTTTAACATCTCTAGTTAAACTACCTTTAGTCCTGGCTGAGATAGATTTTTTTATCGATGGTGTCCTTATTCCAAACTTCATTATTAATTACTTCCTTTCTTTAAATGTTATTTCCATTAGCTTATCCCTATTCTATTACTCATTCCACCCTAGCAATTCCCTCTCAAGTGCGTTTGTTTGCTCTTCTGTATAGTTTCTACCTTCAAAATTATTGAACCCCTTAGAATCGCCCTTAGATGGGATAATTATGTTAGTTGTCTTTACTGTATCTATATCGGATAAAACTTGTGCTATATATCCAAATGGATTCTTTATGTTATTACCTGTTGCAATAGCTTTAGTAATAGCTCCTTTTATTTGCTTAGAGCTATAATTCATAAGCAACATCTTTGCATCCTTCTTCTTTAATTTAAATTCACAGTTCTGGCAATGTTTTGTTATAGATTTTAAATCTATATTTTCAACTTCTTCATCATCCTTCATAGTAGAAGAAGAAGAAGTATCACTAAACTCAGTATCACTAAACTCAGTATCATTACATCGGAGATTTTCCGACCTTTGACTCGTATTTTTTCCGACTCCGGAATCGGATATTTTCCGAGTCCGCATATCTTCTATGTTTTCATAGTCAATGTGACACACGTAAATTATATTGGGTTTATTTAATCCCTGTCTAACTTCTTCGATTAATCCATAATTATTTAGTTCCTTAAAAGCCTTCGTTACTGGCTTATCACTTATACACAACATTTCCTGTATATCTTTTCTTGTGAAAATTAGATATATATCCCTATTGGAATCAACCCAGTTGTTTTTTAATGATAGTTCTCTTCTATCATCTAGAAATCCATATAAAACCTTTGCATATAATGATAATTTTTTATATTTTTCTGTGTTGAAAAATGCCTTTGGTATCCTATAGAATCTATTTTCATATACTTTATCTACAGATATTCTTCTTCCCACTTTTAC